>Ga0172380_10000234_pt1 | contig 117220 bp, 107 predicted proteins | sample Leawe162metaG_FD_119747 | JGI IMG/M metagenome (GOLD analysis project Ga0172380, IMG submission 119747) | Leachate microbial communities from a municipal landfill in Southern Ontario, Canada - Leachate well 162 metaG | ecosystem: Engineered > Solid waste > Landfill > Unclassified | place... | reverse complement strand
TTCTAGCCGCCCAGATATTAACGGCGCAATTACTTCTAAACGAAATAACGCCTTCTTTGTTCGATCATCCAGCTCCATCAAGTGCCTCCTCTCCTTAGAGTCGGCCCTTAGTCTAGAAGCCCACACTAGCTCCAGGTTTCATCCCGTGTGGAGTTGACTTCCTCTTGCTTTGGCTTGAAAAAATCGACCAGGCCTCACTCGTCTCCATTGGAAAATTGCGCCCAAGGCTCTCCAAAATCCAAACGGTTGTATCCCTGAATAACGCCTGCCCAAATGAAATCGCTTTGGCCAAGATGTTGAGCTTCTCCCTCTTTCCTTCTTTTTTTGCTCGCTCTGAATTAGGACAACTTACTTGCTCTAGCTCGATTAGCTCTTCCGGCTCCATGCCAGCCGATATCAAAAGGCTCTGCACATCAAACAATAGCCCTTTGGCTTTTTGGCATAAAAGCTCAACCCATCGAAAAGCCTGAGCTGGCGACGGCCCGCTCTCTCCCAGTTTCGATACTTCATCTCGATACGTGGTCGAATTAACAGCATAAATCTGCACGCCTGCTGCCAACACAGTGGCTGTGTACCGCCGCCGTGGCACTACAAAATACGGCAGCTCAGACCTCGTAAGCCCACACCAGCTGCACTTCCAGCGAGGAACCTTAACTTCTGTTTTCTCTGAACCTTCCTCTACTTGTCTCGAATAACTGCCGTGCGCCCAGTAACAATCAAACTTCTGACAATTTCCACAGAACTTGGGGCGCTCGGGAACAATTAGCTGCCCATTCTCCCTTAATTTTAGAAACTCCCCTAGGCAAGCACCGGCTTTCCCCAATATACTCATTGAAAGTCGCTCCTTTTTAATTGTGTGGTTTTTCGCAAAACTCACTCTGAATTAGGAGCGACTCTTTGTCACTTAAATTATTAGCGGCAATCCTATTTGATTCAAACTCATTGTCAGGCGGCAGTTATCCTTGCGGCATAACATCTTACTAGTGCTCTCAATATTTTTTTTGTTTATGTATCCAGCTCAATGGTGGCTGCCTTTTCCCATTTCACTTATGTTCGCATTTACCTACCTGCACATGCGAAGATTGCACTTAAGAGCGGTTCTTCCGATTATTGCAATGAAGGCAGAAGGGGTTGAAATTCATTCACTGCATATGGACTTGTTTATTCCGTGGTGTGAGCTGAAGGAGGCAAGACCTTTTAAACTTGGTCTCAGTGAACCACTTCTTGAGATAGTGCCGATAAATTTCAATAAGACGATAGCGCAGTTGGGGCCGATTCAAAAGCTTACCCGCTGGACCGAAGCAGTCTGTTGTTCTATTTTTGAGCTATTCGGAATTTCTGGAGGTCCTCTATATATCCTAGAATCAGAATTACCACTATCTGTCGCTGAGATAGCGGAGCAAATGAACTTACGAAGAGCCCGCGCTCTTGGTTTGGACCAGTCAATTGAACCAAGCAGGTGAGGAGTACGAAGTTCACAGCCTAGAATGAGCTGGAATCCGCAACTACTTTGTATGCACGGTTGGCACTGCAGGCCACCTCACCCATGATCCCTTTAGTATCGTGACTCTCCACCTAGGGTTGATTGGCAACCAATCAGCTTTGTTGTAAGTACGCAAGGAAATGTCCACAGGAAATTCAAGGCGATCAATTTCCAATCCAAAACTTGTTTTGTGCGTTGTGAAATTGACCTCACCATTCTCCTGAATTTTCACGGCATGACCGGGCTTGTCAACATTGAACCATTCCCAGGAAAATAATTTCTCGTCAGTTCGCCCACCCGTTAGCCCGAAACCACCTTCTTTTTCGCCTAGGTCTCTTCCCGTTTCAGATAATGCAAAGAAAAAAGGGGCGGTTAATGTAATGCGCTTGGAGTATTGCCCTGAGGTAATTTTGCGAATTTCGAAATCACTCGCAGCTAAAACTCTTTCGCCACTAGCCACCAGTGCTGTTTTTCCATTGCCATAAATAGCCCACTTTATTTCGCCCATACTTGGCGAAGACTCACATTTTGCCTCGCGTGGCAGTAACCATGCTACCCCCAAGACAATCATTGTTAAAAGAATTCGGCCCAGCATGATCGCGCTCTTACAGTTAGGGAATCAACAACCATTGGCTTAATGGGCGGTGCTACTTTGTAATATTACATCCTTTCTAAAATAGGTGAGTGCCCGACCGAGTGCATTTGCACCGAGACTAGATGGCGCTAACTTTAGCCATTCGGGAGAATGACTCGAAGTCTGTACTCTCGCCCCTTTGATGACAGAGATAGCAACAAGACAAATTTAACCCAATTGCATTATTTGCTTGCAGTTTAGTGCGAAGCCTTTGCACAGAATAGAGCAGCCCAGGCGTATGAGTAACTGCCGGATCTAGGTCCACTGATATGATGGAATTACATCTGTGGAGAAAATACTCGTGCCAATTGCATTTCGAACAGGCAAAGAGCCAGATGATTACAGATGCCCCAATTGCGCCGAGGTAATTCAAAAAGATGCAATTATGTGCCGTTTTTGCAACAGCGGCCTTTCTCCCGATTTCTTCTATCCCTGCCCAGCCTGTGCCGAAATGGTGCGCAATCAAGCGACCCGGTGTAAAACCTGCAATGAGAGCCTTACTCCACGCCCAGAGTGCAAAACTCTAACAGTACTAGCAGGGGGCGGCAACCCGAAACACAGATTTACAAAGAATGACGCTCTCGTGAGGGCTAGAGTCGAAGAGTGCAAACAAGCACTCAAAGTCGAGTTGGCCAGAGTATGGCGAGAAAACGACAATGAAGACTGTGCCCACCCGGATCTCGCCGAGCCACTGTTTTGGGCAAAGCTAGACCCATCTGAGCATGAGATCTTACGAGCCATGGCACGCCAGGTAGTTAACTTGGATGCTGCGCCGCTCACGTTGATTGAGCGGGGTATGGTACTACAACAGCTACTCGACGGTATTTTGGGCTTCGGTCCGCTGGGTCCCTTGCTTCGCGATCCTTCCGTTGACAGAATTTTAGTCAAGGCACCTAATATGGTGTTTGCTACCCGAGATGGCCAAAGGTTCGTTACCGACGTGATTTTTGCAAGCAAAGAAGACCTTGACGAGTGTATCGCTATCATTATTCATCGGTTCACCCAAGTCACTTCACAAGAACTTCTGGCCCGAGCCTCTTCAGACGGACTACTTGCCCGAGGCCTAGATATTTACACCGATGCTAACGGCTGGCTAGTTCCAGAATTCGTTTCGGAAGCATTACAAGAAGAAACTACAGCTTTCAAAGGTATGCCGCTTGTGATTGTTGCAAAACCTTGGCGACAGTGAACTGATATCAGCGCCAGATAGCGGTGACCACCAAGAAGGTTCCTCAATCTTTCCGCCTCTGCACCACTATAGAGAGCTTACCTCGTCTGCTGAGCCATTAGCTAAGAGTCAGCGCACCGTATCTGGCACCTTTTAACTGACGTCAGATAATCACCGTTCTGATCCACACATCAAAATCCCGTTATGCCAAGCCCAACTACACTCTCCGGACCTTGATTTTTCAGATACTGATTAATCAATCTTTTCTACTGCAAAGAACCAGCTCTGCCGAAGCTAATGCTCTACGTCCTGTTCGGTGAAGCCCTTGCCCAGTCAGACTGGCTCATCGTTCAACTCATTTGAGCCCATTGTGAGCCCTTTGCATGAAATTAGCTGACAACCCTCTAGTTGCCCCCGGGATAAAATATTCATCTGACTATCAGCTGGTAGAAACATTGGCCAAGAAAGAGTTACCAGAAGTCTTCACGGACTACCTGCCGTTTCTAGAAAAACTCAATTAGACAAGCCAAAATCAAGGCAGTACTCTCCGTCAACCGAGAGCTGGTCCTTCTTTACTGGCAAATAGGTAAGGGAATACTGAATCAGCAGCCAATCCAAGGCCGGGGTCCAATGTTATTGGCCAATTAGCAGAAGATCTGAAAAATGACTTCCCTAAAATGAAAGGCTCTTCGCCCCGAAACCTAAAGGACATGAGAGCTATCGCCGACGCCTACCCCGATCTTGCATTTGTGCAGGCGGCGCCTGCACAAATACCTGGTGCCACAATTGCACCCTTTTAGACAAAGTCAAAGACCCACCAGAGCGGAGGTTTTATACCGAGCAAACTAGTAGCTCGTGTACCGAAAACAATTCAAAAGAAACGACAATCATCGGCTAGCAAGTTACAGTTTTCACCGCCAGCGGTGCCTCATGATGCGAACGCCAAGCAATGAACTGACTTAAAGTTTCACCGCTCTTAAAACGAATTCTGGCTATACGCTATACTCTGGGAGCGGTCTGCTGGCGCAAAATAATTGCCGAGCCTAACTTTACTGACATCTCACCGCCCGAGCTAACACGTTCTAGACAATGGGGTAAAAATGCGGCGCTTGGTCCTATTTTGTGATGAGTCGGTCCAGGACGGCCCTTATTACTCCAACTTCTTTGGCGCAGCAATGGTCGAAGAGAAAAATCTAAAGCGCGTAAACGACCAGCTGACGGCAAAATTCACCTCGCTCAACCTTGGCGGCGAAGTGAAGTTTTCCAAAATTTCGTCTAACTATCAAACGAAATACCAAGAGCTGATGATCGAATTCTTCCAGCATATCAAGGCAGGCGACGTAAAAATAAGACTATTGTTCACCCAGAACGACAAGATTCCCGTCCTAACGCCTGAGCAGAAGAAGAAAAACAGGTATTTCCTTCTCTATTATCAATTGATCAAACATGGCTTTGGCTGGCAGCACATGACAGAAGAAGGTCCCGTCAAGCTACTTTTAAACTTCGACGTTTTTCCGCAGACGAAGGCAGACATAGTGGAGTTTCGACAGTATCTGTGCGGCCTGTCACGTCTACCTGAGTTTACCGCCAAAGGCATTTTAGTTACGGAAGATAATATCGCCGAAGTACATTCACACAATCACGTCATATTGCAGTGCTTGGACATAATAATGGGATCAGTCCAATGCAAACTGAATGAAGGACACAAACAAAAGACTCCAGGATCACGCTTCATCAGCAAAAGAGCAAAGGCAAAAGAAGCCGTCTATAAGACTATTCGCGATGAAATTCTGAAGCTGTACCCTGGCTATAATTTTAATGTGGGCGAGACGACAGCTTACCGCGCGGCCGACGGCACGGACGACTATCATCAAAAACGCTGGTCATTGCCCTACAGACAATGGAAGTTCGAACCCGCTAGCGCCGAGCCAAACACTTCATACAACCCGAAAAATAAATGATAGGGGCTCAGCTCGACCTACATAAGTGGCTCTAGTGGAACTAAAGACTTCGATCAGAACCGTCCCCTATAACCATTGTAGCGCGGAACCGGACAAATACAAGATCCAACAGAAACATAGGTCAGCGATATAGCCCAGATGCCAAGCCAGCCCATCACTGTGGCAATTCAAAGATGTATTAAGCTTGGCTACTGACTTTTTGAACAACAATTTAAGAGGGGTGGCAACGATTCACGCTTATGCTCAGCTGCACATAGACCAACGGTAAGGATCCTAGGAAAAAACCTAATCGCTTCCTGACAGCCGTTCTAAACACAGCCTAAGACTAACCTGAAAATTCGCCATATAGTTAGCACTCCTGCGATACGTCGTGAGTACAGCTTTCATGTTGCGACACTATCAGTGAACATGCTTGCCGCCTTGTGGATCATCAGTAAAGATAATCTCTACGAGCTTTTCTTGCTCATTGTAGGTGAGCTCGGCCGTTTGAATTCTGTCTGTTTCCTTTAAATCAAACAGCAATAAATAATATTGATGAAAGGCTGACTTGCCCTGGTAAGCCACTCTGGTAGCAGTCCGCCCTTTACCGAGTAGTTTTTCTACTTTAGGGACATCGCTTGTGTCGCCTGTGGCAATTAAGCGGGTAAACCGTGCCCAACGCTCTTCATATGAGTCTCCTTCCGCATAAGGGCTGGTTTGATTTCCTCGTTCGAGCGGCTTAGAGATCATATTCGTTGCTGCGCGAATATTTTTCTCGACTGGGCTTTCCTTCTCAGCCTGGGCGACTTTTAAGGAGATCAGATCGGTACCATTTTTTATCCGAGCTGTTGTGTCAAACAGTATTTGAAAAAAACGCACCTGCCCGTGCTGGGTCTTTATGATTAGATTTGCGCTTTCTGGCTGAGCGCCGCCAGCTTTAAGATCGCATTTAAATCGTGGTTCCACACAGTAATAGAGGCTTTCAGAGTCCGGCAAATCCGACTTGCGCAACATGGCTGGTCGACCAATGGCTGCATACAATTCCGGTTGTGACATGCCCGGCAATTGCTTGAGCACTTTGAGAAATCTCTCTCTCGGTACTTTACCGGTTCCAATAGCCTGAGTACTTGGAGTAGCCTCTGAAGCCAGCCGCTTTGCCATTTGTGCCTGGGCCGGAAGACATATCAGGACAAAATACAAGAAGATAAAAAAGACGTTTTTGATTTTCATTTATAGGCTCAAAAATACCGGCATGACTGGACATTCTGTTGCAGATATTGATCTTGTCACAAAGTTAGCTAGCAGCAATGGCTTGATTAAACCATTTAATAATCCGAGACCTACGTCTTTTTGGTGTTTTCTTTGTAATGGAGCCTGGCACATGTGTCAGGCAAGACAATAGCAGTTACCCTTCAAAGACCCGAGGAGTAGAATAGAATTTACTACGCAAAAGGCGCAACCGATTGGGCAACAATGAACTAGAGCGTTTCATGCAAACCATTGCGGCACTTGAGAGACAATATGGCCGCGTGCCAACCATTCGCGAAATTGCCAGCGAACTTGGCGTTAAACCAATGCAGGTGCGAAGTTTCATCAACAAAAATCTAGTGTCTGACAAAATCGACGGCACCTCTGTTTTTCACGCCAGCCTGCGAGAAGAACTACTAACTCCTTTAGAGTCTTCATCGATCACTCGCCTAATGCCTCGTATGGAAAATTGCCTAGGCCAACAGCAAATTGATGCTGATGAAGACGCTATACCGAGCGAAGCACAATCAAGCATAGACAAAATGCAGGAAGACGATGAGCAATCATTCGAACCAACTCATTTGGCAGAAATAAAATTGCTTGAGGGAATTGACGACGACTACCACACAAAACTTGCTAATGCCGCCGAACTATTACTAGCTGGCAGTAAAATTCAGATTGTGGTGGAGCTTGAAGAAGCCGATTTTGAGCGAGCACAATCTGCTTTCGCCCTCATCAACAAATTTGCCAATGAACTGGGCGCAATTGCGGTGTGGAACGTAGAGCCAAAGCTCAAGGGGGACGCAGCGTATCTATGGATATCGAGCGGATTGAGCCAAAAATATCACTCACAAAGGCGACATAAACTGAACACAGAAAATACAACGGACGAGTAGACTGATGGTCACGAAGCATCAACACTAAAAGAGACAAAAACTCGAGAAATTTCCAACATCTTAAGCTTGTCAAGAAAATATACCTGCAATCGTGGGAAAGTATAGCCTCTCGCTAAAATTTCGGGATCAAAAAAGAAATTCTCATGCGCCTCTTGTGCACTTTAAAGTCCTTGCATTTCTTTCAAATTTTACTGCTAAATAAGCACCGTATGCGACACCAGAATTTTAGCATGCTAACAAGTCCGATAATGCTCCTTGTGTTGCATGCCAACAAGCCGTCGCCCAAATCCCTCTCCTAGCCAAGCTTTCCAGACTTGTTCTTTTAAGGAGTTTTAGCCCCATCCAAGCAAGCCAATTGTCTCTCTAGCTTTTTCTTGTGACTTGAGTATATGTGAGAGCTTAAGCTCAGCCAATTCGAAGTGCTCCTCTTTTATAACGGAGTATTCGTCAGTGAAGTCATCTCCGGCACTTATTGCAATAATTCCTAATTGTGCAATACAGGCAACCATTGTGTTGATATCAGAGAAATATTCTGAAAAATTCCATTCTCCTTCTCCATGATTCGCAAACCAGATGGTGCCAGATTGTCCTTTAACTATAAATGGATCAAATCCTTCAGTAACGAGGACCAACCAGTCAGCATTCCATTCGTATACTGGTTCACCGCTGAGAGAGTTCCATCGATAGCCCTCTTGTAACGACCATAATCCTGCAAGGCTCGGAATGTAAAAGTCGTTGCCGTATCCTCGAATATAGGTGTCCAACGGTCCTATCTCTTCATAAAATTTTTGAACAGACTTAGGTAGATCAATACTTCCTCGCCATTCAGATAGAGATTGGCTCCTGACCTCACCAAATGGAACTAGCAATTCTTTAACTTGGTTTGCTGAGACCATATTTTCCCTCAAAATATCGAATGAATTTTTATGATTTTGGCGATAGCCTGGTTTGCCAGCTCAACCACTCTAAAATAGCTTGATTATGTCAGATATGTCACTTTCACTGTATTAGAGAGGTGGCAACGATTTATGCGAAATCCAGCCATTGCCTTCTTGGAAAGGCCTTTGAACACCCTCCACTTGAACATATCCAGCGTTTGCACTGCTAATGGTATCATTCATGGGCAGGGTGGACAAAAACCTGCCCATGGGCAGAAAGTAAAGTTATTGGCCAGGTCGGTGCAATTATGAGGCGAGGCTGGAAACAATCACAGGAAGCAAGTTTCGCCGTGTTTACAGGAGCAAAATGGCCCATTTTTGTGCGAATCGTTGCCGTAGGTCATTATTGGGGCAACCATTCTGGCAAGCATATGAATATACGATCAATCACCAGAAAAAAGTGATTGAATTTGTACGGCGATAAATAATGAATAAACATCATCCACTTAAAAGTTCTATATGCGTATTGGCTCTAGCTGTGGCTTTGCCTGCGGCCTGCATGGCAGCGTCACCAGTGCCAAATAAACGCGACCAGGCTATTAAACTTTATAACGCTAAAAATTATAGAGAAGCGGTGCTCCTTTTTGACCAGCATTTAACGGTTTATCCGCAAGATGTTTATGCCCTGTACTATGAAGCTCTCGCCTGTCAGGCTCTTGGCAATATGGGCAAGGCCAAAATATTTTATCGGCAAGTAGCAACGCTGGCACCGAACCATCAACTCGGTGGATACGCCAAAAGTATTTTGAGGCAAATCGATCCGAATTTTGCTACGCCCGCGGCTTCAGGCAGTGCTCCGGTAGCTTCTAGCCCCGCCGAGCAGACGCACTATACAATTGATCGCAGCATCCCTACCGAATGGAACGTACCTTGCACTGTCGATAAAGATAACATCTGGGTTGATGTGGAACTAAACGGTCACAGAATTAAAATGGCTTTTGATACCGGTGCACCATCAGTGACGATAGGCAAAAACCAGATGGCTGAAATCGGCCTCGAAGCACCACAGGGAAAAGCTGATGGTACCACAGGCGGATCGTCGTCTAATGAAAAAACACCTTACTGGATGGTTCCGACCAGAGTGAAAGTGGGCGGAGTAGAAAAGCTCGTTCAAATGGAAGTGCTGGAAAACAACCAGGCAGAACCACTATTGGGGCAATCATACGCCGGTTTATTTGAATGCACTGTAGATACCAGTGCCAAGAGCATTCACTTCAGGCAGCGGGGTGTAAGTAAAGGCACTAATCGTAGTGCGTATGAAGTGCCATATGTCTATCAAGAAAGTGGCAATCGTATTTTTGTAGACGTAGAGATCAATGGCAAAATCGGCCGCTGCATTTTTGATACGGGCAACACCTCAGCGGGGATATCTTTTAATGATGCTGCCCAGGCAAAAAAATACGGAATTACCATTCCACACGACGCGAAATCCATAGAAACTACTGGTGTCACCGGGAGTGGAAGTTCTAAACAGTTTCACATACTCAGGGCAAGACTGGGGCCCATCGACAAAGCTAATTTGATAGTAAATGTAAAGGAACTGTTGGACGATGACGAACCACCACTACTGGGTGCACCATTCTGGGAAGGATTCGAATACACAATTAATCGTCAGAAAAAAGTGATTGAATTTGTACGGCGATAAAAATGAATAGACACCACATAGACAAAATCATTATTTGTGCGCTGGCTCTAAGTGTGGCTTTGCCGGCGGCCTGCATGGCAGCGTCACCAGTGCCAAATTACTTTTCGAATTCTTGTGATAAATACGTACTCAAGTCGTTATACAATAGCCCTCCATCTGTAAGGCATCTGCGCTTGCGCCTATTTACTTCAGCACTTCTAACCCTACAGCTTCTGGTCTCACTTATCGGCAGCCCAGTGGAGGCTGCCGATAAGATACAGATTTGGCTCAATCCGCAATATATCTACCGACCAGAGTCGGGAGGCAATTATTTGATTACCGGTTTGAAACTGCTTGAACGCGACGACGTGGACCGAGCCGCGATTCAATTTCAACACTGCAAAGATCTATCGCTTGTCTCCTCACCGGTGCTTGCGCGCATGACTAGTGCCTTTCTTGACGCCGGCATGTATGACCGCTCGATTGAATGCGCGGACATAATAATCAAGCGCGACAAGAAACTGTCTTCAATCAATGACCTTGTCACCGCATACACCACTAAAGCTCACACGCTGATAAGTATGAACAAGCACACAGAAGCCGCAACTTGTCTAGTACAAGCCTGCCACGTGAAAGTGGATAATCCTAACGCGCCATTTCATGAGGCCAGCGAAGAATTGCTCAAGCTTGGCAAGGCCGCGGAAGCGCTTAAACTGTCTGACGAAGGGCTAAAAGCAGTGCCTGAGTTGCCGTTCGCTTATCTCTCTCGGGCGCTTGTGCTTAACAGCTTGAAACGCTATCCGGAGGCGCTTGAAACGCTCAATAAGTGCCTGGCAGTCTGCGCCACTGCCAAGAAAAGATATGGGCCGGACTGCTACATTGGTTTTATCCCAAAGGTTTATCAAGAACGAGCGATCTGCTACGAAAAGCTCGGCCAGCCTGCGCGTGCCGAAGCCGACCGCAAGTACGTGCGTTCAGAAAACAACGCCTGGGACGATTCATTTTTTGCCGATCATTCTGACATAGCTCCAAAGGCAGCAAAGCCTAAAACGTCCAGATAATGGCGTAAGTAACCCGGTCCAGATCGCGCATGTTAACGCCCAGTGTTAAAGCCCGCCTCTCTATTCATCAGCCTAAGCTCGACAGCTAAACTTGTGGCAGAATCGGACGCGGGCCCCAGTAGCTGCAAGCGTTGCATTTCACCATGTTGTCGCTAACAGTCCAGTCGCAAGCCGAAATACAAGTTTTCGACGACCGAAGCTTCACTTCCACTTCAAACGGCCCTTCGATTAACGTTCTAAAAATTTGTTCGCAGAAAGAACATCTCATTACCTGATAATTGCCCTCGACACCGAGCACTGGCCCGTAATGCTTGCTGCCGCATAATTTTAAGTCGAAATCGTCCAAAGAGCTTTCCTGAGTACGCTAAAACTGAATTATATTGGCACAGATGAAGTTTGGCTAGCACCGAGAAAATGTTATGGTTGATTTTCGCAAACTCAATTTATCAATTATGTTCTATGCAAAAAAAACGCGACAGCAGCCAAAATGGGTCTTCTCGCGCTCGTTAAAATCTGTAGGGCCTAATGCCACGCTAGTGGTTGATGATGTGTAAGTGACCGTTCGAAAGTTGAAAGCTGACATGGCACCAATTGAAAAGTTATGTGGGTCGAGCATGTACTTGGTTGGCTCTATTTATGGTGATTTACCAAGTGCCAGACGACCGGCTCTGGCAAATGTAAGCATGCCAAGACTGTAGTCGAACACACCACCACCGATGTTGCGACCGAGTAAATCGCGGGCTGCTTGATCGTTTGCTTTCCCACTCCAGGAAAGCAGAACCGGGCTGACAAAATGATCACCAATGTCTACGGTAATATAGACGTCACGGGCCAATCGGCTATTTTTCAGAGTGTTTGTGACAAACATACCCTGCCAGGCTAGCTGGGGTAAGCTTCCATACATTTCAAATTCGCGACTCATTTTTAGCCCTACCGAGTCTTCAAAAGAATCGCTTGGAGGCGCAGGCTTGTCTGATACAGCGAGAACTGACAAAATTGACCTATACTGAATTCTTTCAAGGTGGGCAGAAGTGCTGGACGACCTCAAGGGCAGAGTATTTGAATATTTTCGCCATGAGTGGAATCCAGCCAATGGTCTGATCGCCGACAAGAATCAACCGGGTTCTCCTGCTAGTATTGCAGTGCTTGGCATGGGCCTTACGGCTTATGCAATCGCTTCTGAGTGCGGCTTGATGTTGCGTTCTGAAGCTGTTGCCCGAACACTTGTTGCCCTCAAATTTCTGCAGTCTAGCCAACAGGGTACTGAGACAGATGCCACCGGATATAAGGGCTTTTACTATCATTTTCTAGACATGGAGACAGGCAAACGCGCTTGGCAATCAGAAGTATCCTCCATCGATACAGCCATACTGATGGCAGGTGTGCTCAGCGCGCAAAGCTATTTCACTCAAAGCTGTCCGGAAGAAGGAGAAATCAGAGAGATAGCTGATTTTCTTTATCGGCGCGTAGAATGGCCCTGGGCACTGAATGGTGCAGAGACTTTCGCTCACGGCTGGACGCCGGAGAAGAAATTCCAAAGACACCGCTGGAATCGAAATTATAGCGAGGCCATTATACTTTACGCCCTGGCGCTGGGCTCACCAACCCATGCAGTAAACTCTGTGGGCTATCAGCAGTGGACAGCCACATTTGAGACCACAAACATATACAACATTGAATGTCTGCATGCCGGTCCGCTGTTTATTCACCAAATGGCTCATTTGTGGATTGATTTTCGCGGCATCCAAGATCAGTTCAACAAAAAGGCTGGCTTCGATTATTTTGAAAACAGCAAACGGGCCACCAATATTCAAAGACAGTACGCTTTGGAGAATCCCAAACACTTTGCCGATTATGGAGAGTATTGCTGGGGGCTGACTGCTAGCAGTGGCCCAGGACCGTCCCGTCGCACCATCAACGGTATTAAGCGAGTATTCTACAATTACAAGGCTCGCGGCGTTCCCCACGGACCAGACGATGGCACAATTTCACCATGGGCTGTGGTGGCATCGCTGCCCTTTGCACCAGATATAGTGCTTGACACTATCCATCACATGCTCGATGAGCTCGGAGAGCAAGGTCTGGGCAAATATGGATTTCAATCGAGTCATAACCATACCTACAATGGTTGGGTCTCGCCCTGGAAATTTGGATTGAATAAAGGTGCAGGGATGATCATGATCGAAAACCATCAGTCTGAGTTAGTCTGGAAATTGATGAAAAATTGTCAGTATCTACAAAATGGTCTTCACGCAGCTGGCTTCGACGGCGGTTGGCTGCAATAAAGACGGCAATGAATGCGGCAGTGAATACAAGGGAGCCTAAATTTGGATTAGCCAATCCGTCGTAGCACTACAGCAAATAGTGACGCGGGACAAGACAGTAATGCACGAAACGCAGACTGACGAGGCAATATAGCCAGACATCCCAAATGTCATTTCGACGTTAAATGCGATGTACTTTCTTAAAATGCAGCAAATTGGCCGCGGTGAAGAAAAATGAAACCAGAAGATCGCAAATTCTCAGAGTCACACCCATGGTTGACATTCAACTTGAATTCTCTTCAGCAAGCAGGACCGATGTTCTGGATGCTAATGGGGGAGGCCCAATCAAAAATTGAGCATATTGCTGGTACCCCACTTCGTCCGAACGTTTCAGAAGAGCTTCACAAATTATTTCCAGCAAAAGGCGCAGCTGCAACAACTGCCATCGACGGCAATCCGCTCACAGAAGAACAAGTGCGGGCAAGCCTGGACAAACTTTTCATAGCTCCACCATCGCAGGAATACATTCAACAGGAAGTAAATAATTAGCAGAATCTTGGCCCAAATTTCTTCGCTCTGCTCGCAGCCCCCTATCAGTTCATTCAAACCTTCTTCAAACGATGTTGCCTTTGGCTCAGTAGCAACTTGTGGACTGGCACCGCCAACTGCGTGATACTTCAAAATTGCTTCGAATAGCCCTAACTTACTTCTTTCTGTACTCATCGTGATCAACTATTTTAGGCAAATTAATTCACCTACAATAAAGCACGCGCATACGATCTCGATCGTGTGCACTGAGCTCAGTGGCACTACTTGAGGCAAAGTACATCACATCATTTGGATTAGAGCTGTGGCCTAGCCCGAGGCTATGACCTATTTCGTGCAAAGCTGTGGTGTAAAACTCAGTCTTGTCAAACGTCTTGTCGTTTAATTTGATCAGAAGAAATATCTTTGATGTACGCTCGCCTGCACTATTGCGGCCACCGACAGTAACACCACTGGCAAAAGAGTGAACTAACTTCGATTTGTCATCTGTCCATTCGCAGGAGAGATCACTATCGGTGGGCAGGGCAACAAATCTAAAGCTAAGGGCGCCACCACTGGCAGTAGCCCAGTCATTGAAGGCTTGCTCGACGAGTTTGGCATAATCAGGGCCGTCTTTTGGTCGTGTGCCGCCGGCTGTCCATACTATTTTGCTGCGCCAAATATCGGGTACGCATACTTTCACGGGCATGCGTGCTTGAGAATAAGCGCGAAAATCGTTGTCGCGGTCAGTGCCTTTGCCTGCTTCTTGCGCTCTGATTCTTTTGAAATCTTCAGCGTAATATTTGATAGCGTCCTTAACCGTACCAACGTCGGCAGCACTAGGGAAACGCTCAACATAGAGCTGCCTTGAGGCCTGCAAACCTTCTAGGTCGCCAGCTTCAGTTTGGCACCACATCAAGCCTTTGAGATATTCAGCATTGGTTGGGGCTTCTGCTACAAGTGACTTAAATTGAGCGAGACCATTCTTGTAATCTTTGGCTTTGGTGAGAGCCCAGGCGTAGGCACCTTTCTTCTTGCTGTCAGTTGGCGCAGCACTAGCCTCAGAACGAAATATCTCTAGTGATTGTGAGTCGACCCCGGCCTTTGTCGTGCTGGCCGTTCGCAGTGTCAGTTGTTTTCTCAATTTTTCGGCATTGGCTAGCGCCCCGGCATCACGAGGAAAACGCCTTCTGATGTCATCGACCGTGGCGGCGGCTCTTTTGAAATCGCCGCAATCGGCGTAGGCTTGGCCGAGCTGAACCCAGGCATCTGCCATTGAAGGGTCGAGCACCACGGCTTTTTGAAAGCACTTCCAGCCTTCTTGGTAGCGCTTCAGTTCAGCGAATGCTAGGCCTAAGTCGTACTGAATGACAGCGTTGTCAGGATCTATGGCCGCCGCCTGCCACAGTAATTCAGCACCTCTCTGGACATTGCCCGTGCCCTTAAGATCAACTGCTTGATTGGTTAGGTCTCTTGCTCTCACTTTTCGCTCATAGCTAACATCTGCAGCTAGAGCCGGTAAAGCCAAATTGATTGATATGAGACTTGGTAGCAAGAGGCCAACGGTTTGTCTTAGCACTATTCTTTTTTCGCGCGAGTAATGCGGCAATTATAAGTGATTAGTCGTCTTCGTATTGATCTGGTTCGATCACTTTGTCGCATTCAGGGTCACGTGGTTTCTCTGGAGCCGACATCATTGGCCCCATTCCGCCGTTTTGTATGGTGACAACGGCTGGTCCGAGCAGAGGCATTATCATATTGGCTACGCATGCAAGACCAGCATTGATCATAGCCAACCAACCAAACTTGAGCTGAATTCTTCTCAAACCTAAGATTGAAGAACATTCCTGGGTAACCACTGTGCCATCACGTCTTTGATAGAAACGCACACAGAGATTGCCTTCTTTTTCACTTATAAGCTCTACCGCTTCATTTCTAGACATTTTGGAGATGTTGTAGACGTTCTTTTGGCAGGAATTGCAGAAACGAACGCGGTCGTCACCTTTCATTTTTGACCATTTATAAGGACATTGAAACGGTACTGAAAGAGTAAATAACTTGTCGTCAGAAAGCTCAACCGGTTTTGACATTGGGTTGCTCCAAAATAAAGAGAAGTCAATAAGGTTGCCTTATTGAAAAATTCCCTTTGCTCGAATCTAACTAACTGAAACGGTCAAAACAGTCACAAACCCTGACAATTCCGTCCGTGCCAGGCAAAAGTGAGAATTAAGATTAGTATTTGCCAAAATCTCTTTACATCCTCAAGGAGAAGCTATACATTCAAGTTTGGCATTTAATTTGATTTCTGCACTCAGCTTTAAGCTACAAACTTACTAACGGCTCCCCACGGCCCCTCTTATTAATCTCCAAGGGAGAGAACTCATGCTTTCTTACCTCAGCGTCAAGCTAAGAGAACTTGCCTCTCGCAATCGAACAAAACACAAGGCAATTACTTACAAACGAGCTGTCAATTATTTTCCGAGTCAATCGCTGTCGCATCAAGCGAAGAACCCACTTACTATTTCGCAACGGCTGCCGCTCCTACCACAACTGATAAGTATTGAGGCACAAAAGCTATCTGGTTGTATAAAGACTGAATCTAGCCGGTTTAAGTCACGCTCAGCCCTGCTGTTATATAAAGGGCAAGTTATTGCCAGCGTTTATGGCAGCAAGAAAAATCCGCAACAGTTGTTCGGGCCAGAAGCTTACAACATGATTTTGAATGAGCTTGGCTCAGTTCACGTAGATTTGTCCAGTTATGTTTTGCAAGACGAAGTAGTGCTGTCGGCAGCATCGATGTTTCATGGGCAGGTTTTCTATCCAAAGCAGAATGAAAATGCCGTAGCTGCTCTTTCTGAATGTTTAGACTACATTGATAGCTTTGCTGGTCCTGCCTCGATTGCTGTAGTTGATAAAGAAGGCAATGCTGTCTGTTTGGTTTATGTTTTTGGTAACGGTGTGCTAGGCATCAATTCTCTGAACTCATCGGTCAGCGAGAAAGACATTAACTCGCTCTGGCAATACTTGAAGAAGAATCCAGAATCGCAGATCATGGCTAATTCAATCATCGCCGACAATGTATCTGTTTTGGGTCTGACATTTAGTCTCATGGGGAACAGCCGTAAGCATTCCGTGCCCCGTGCGGCAGCCTGCGACCCCGAAGTTGCTAATCTAGTCTCAAAATATTCATTCAAGCCGACTGATCGTGCCCCTGGAGTGCAGGTAGACCGTTTCATCGCCACTACAGACAAGATTGCGAAGAAACCCAAAGTAGCCCTCGGTTATTCCACTTCGTATGACATTCACCATACTTCTTAGGGTTTGATCTCTAAACTCAAATTCTTGAGCTCTAATTCTTAGACCTGAGAGCGTTTATTGTGGCTCCTGCATAGCTGCCCAAAACGGCCATGCTTAGTGCTAGTAATATTGCCACAAGGGTAAAACCAGCCTTATCCCAGCCGTAGAGTACCCAATCTGAAGCCAACAAGTCATAGCGCTCGGTACTTGAGTTGACCAGAGTCGTTGCCTCGAAAGTCTTGAGAATAGTGGCAATTACGGTAAAACCTAGACCGAGGAACAGTGGTGCCTGTACGCAAGTCGACAGTAAGGTACAAGCAGCACGAGAGCTAGTTCGACTAGCCAACGATAGAGCAAAGCTCTGACCAAACACAGCAAAGAACAACATACCAGCAGATACGATTGCAGAGTCGATAGTTGGGGTGCTATAGGGACCGGACGAGTGAAAGTCTCCCGACACCACCGATACGAGCACAAGGGCAAACAGCGCAGCTGGAATGCCGAGAATCCCAACCGCTGACGTGGCTAGGTCAGCCGGAGTAAAAGACTTAGGTAAGGCCTCGCGGCAATAACTGGCAATAGTAGAAAGCCCTAGTGTTAGAGCTACTGCCAATGTCGTGACCAAGAGTCCAGAGACAGGAGTAAGATACGCTAATGCAGTAAGCAGAATCAGACCGCCTACTGCAATGGTAGACAATCCTACTAATGTGCGCCGAACACAGCGATTTTGAATCAGTAAGGAATACCAGAAGGCTAGACCAGCGCCGATTGCTACTATCACACCCGTCATATGACTATCAATCAGGCCCCTCATAAAGACATTGGCGTCTATACTGTGGAACAGATACGCCGCTTCAGACGAGAATAGCGTGGCCGTTATGAAATTTAGCATGAGGGCCAGGAAAGCAAGAAGAGCACCAGTAAACGCAAAAAATGAAGCATTAGCTTTGCCTAAAAATGATTGCTTAGCCACAAGTGACTTGTCGCCAGCAGCAACACAAGCGTTTAACCATACTGACTCTTTTGTCTCAGGGTTGGCCACCAGTTCTGCCAACGGTCTCAAATCTTTGGGCAAATTCTTTAGGTGCTTAATGCTATGAGGTTTTTCAGAGCAATGAAGAGTAACGCTCGGTTGGGGCTGACTAAATCCCTTCCAGGCACATTTGTGATTGAGCTTATGGTCGGTATTTTTCATCAAACACACAAAATTGCTCGTGTATTTATTATGCCCAATCAGACGATCTTCTGCCAATTTTCGCTGTTTGCCAGCTGTTATGACTCGTAACCAAATTCGCTAAACAACCAACTTTTGTAGCCTTTATTTTGAGCCTCTAAGTCTTCGCCAGTGAGCAGACCACGCATAAATGCTTCAAAAATGAGCCTGGTGCGAGGATTGTAAATCTCTATCCCAGTACTTTCTTTCAGATATGAATCTTCGCTCTTTAGAAGTTTGTTGAGCAGATTTGAAAGTCTATTTTGGGCACCGCGATAAGAGATGTGTTCCTTCTGCGCTATCGCCTTATCGGTGAGGCCAATGGCAATATCCAGCAATGTCTCGAATTCAAGGTCGCTAATGGCGCTAGATTTGTCTCGTAGTCGATGACGCACTTCTTCGACAGTAGACGTGACATAAGGCAGATCTTCAATAATTATTAGTTCGATGGCTTTGGCCAGGGTTGTATCGTTTTCACTTTTCAAAATGTATCCGTGAATCGCTTCATCAGGAACAATCTTTCCTAACTCACGGATGTAGGCCTCATGATTATATTGAGACCAGAATAGTATTTTTAGTGTGGGCAGCTCCTTCCAAAGCTCGGCTGCGGCTTTGATTCCATTCATATTAGGCATGGCAATATCCATCAAGACGAAGTCGGGCTTGCCGCTCTTGGCTTTGCGCACAGCCTCGGTTCCGTCAGCAGCTTCTTCAAGTTGCTTGATTGGTATTTTATGATTCTCTAGTACTTGCTTCAACATTTCAACGCCATGCTGACGAAGTGTTGCTAGGTCTTCGGCAACTAAAATTTTGATACCATCTGTATGTAGCTGACTTATGCTCATGGCATTTTCCCTGTTACAAGCTCAATCTTTACTATGGTTCCCTGATTGCCACTCCAACTAATTGTCGCTCCAATGAGATCGGCGCGCAAGCGCATATATCTCAATCCACGAGATTCACCGCGCTCTTTTTCCGAGAAACCTTTGCCATCATCTATGATGCTTAATGTTAGCTTTCCATCTTTGCCCTCAAGGTTAACACGCACAGTCTTGGCCTGAGCATGTTTGACTATGTTGTTGAGAGCCTCTTGGGTCAAGCGAAAGAGCAGCAACTCTTCGGTCTTCGTCAGACTCTCCAACTGTTTATCGTCTATCGCCCTGAGAAAGCGGCCTTGTAAACCAGACTTGTGGCAGCAGTCTCTGGTCAGTTGATCTAAGGCCGGGCACAATCCAAGATTTTCGAGCACTGAAGGAAAAAGGCTTTCCATAACATCTCGAATATGTTTTCCGGCTGTGTCCAAAGACTTTTCAATAGAAGCGATGCTATCTTTTTCAATTGGCTGTCCATCAGACAAGGCAATAACTTTCGACTTGATCTGCTTAATTTCATTGAGTACTTGGTCATGCAGATCTGATGCTAAAATTCTCCTGTCTGCTTCATCTTGCTTGAGCAGTGCAAGCCTTGTTTGACTAAGTTCAGCGTTCTTTATTGCCAGTTCATAGTAGCGGCTCGTTTGTCTCTCTTCTGCAGTTTTAAATACTCTCGCCATTAAACCTAGACAAAAGCTTAGGGTGCTTGCTAAAAGACTGGCCAGTAGGCTTGCTGAACCAGTTACTTGTGCCATTAGCCAGGCAAGAAGAATTCCCAACGCCGACAATTGTAGAAAGACAATGGCTAGAAAATTTGAGTTGACTCTGACTGCCGCCTCAAACGCCAGAAAGCAAATCGCCACTACGGGCAGTGCTAGCAAGAAGCAATTGACTTTGCTGGCTGTTGTGTTGAATGCAAATAGGTTTGATATATTTTGATCGAAGCTGGAAAATGTATAACTTGCTAAAACAGCAACAGTAGCTGCTAAAGCTGGCAAGACTAATCTTAAAAGGTTAGTTAGCAGGGCCGGTGGCGGCTGCTTAGCATTCATTTCGTAATTTTTTTAACCGTATCAATTTTAACCGAGTCAATTTTATTGAGATAGAACTTAGCCAGCCAATATTCAACTGAATTGACAACGCCATGCTTGCTAACAAATGTAAGTTTGTCGCGAGCGACAGCCAAGTCACCTCTGCTATATGCATCAAGGCCGAGAAATGCTTGGCACTGGGCCAAATCGTAGGTGCTATTTTCGGCATGTTCAAGTAGTTTTTCTTGGTTTTCTTTACCAACAAAGAACTTAAAAACAGAATACGGCCAGAGCAAGCGATTCAATTTCTTAAGACTTAATTCGCTTAGAGACTTAACTTGACTAGGTTGCCGAGAAAACTTAAAAGCAAGCACCGTTAGGCAAGCGGCATGAGCGGCGAAATCGGATTTCCATTGGGTACGTTCTAACCAATCAGTGGTATTTTTCGCTGCAGCAGCCGGATTGTCTAGCATCAGGTAAGCACCGGCACGATTGACCACCGCATACTTGTCGGCACCGTCAATGGCAAGCGCCCGATCAAAATCAGCAACCGCCAGCTGTGGTCTAAAACTACGAAAGTAGACAACACCGCGCACAGTATAGGCTAAGGGGTTTTTGCTATCAATTTTGATGGCCTGATTGAGGTCATTGATAGCAGCATCATACTTTTTGAGTTCACTGTAGGCGGTGCCTCTATCAATAAGGGCAATTGCCGAGTTGGAGGCTCTGAGAGCCTGAGTAAATTCGTCGACCGCTAATTTGTATTGCTCTCTATTGAGAAAGTCTTTGCCGACGGCGTAATGTCTGTCATACTCCGCTGAAGCTTGGGCCATTGGCATCAAAGTTGCGATACAGACAGCAGCTGACAGAATACTATTGAAAATCTTCATGGTTTTTCCCTAGATGCCACTTGCCAATTCTAGACCGCTCTGGTCAAAAGAAGCTTTATTGTGAATCATATTCTCGAAGCTATATGTTACTGCTACTTTACAAGCGCGGCGTGGTTATCGGCCACCTGCTTCATAACCGTGGTTATGGGTATGAAATTTATGGCGTTTATTATTATTCTTGGGGGCTGATGTGCAGGGTGGTTGGTCTAATGCAGATAGTGATTGGCAGCTAAAGCGGCTGCAGCATGATTCCGTTAAAACTGTAGAAAAAGCTGTGCAGTCTATGCGTGGAGTTCTACAGGAAGACATTATTGCCCACGGTCAAGAATACGAGAAGATGTTCGGCAAGTCTTCGGCGCAATATAACGAGTATCTCAACATGGTTATGGAGAAACTCGAACAACTGGGCGTCGCGCCTAAGCAAGTTATCGAATGGCTCAACCAAACAGCAGCAGACGGCGCTGTTCCAGTCAGTCAGTACGGAACGGATCGTGATTCGCAGTCAGAAACGATACCCCAGATCCGAGCTGAGCCGATTCCCTTTGACCAACAACTGCAACCACAAGCAGATTTTGACAGTTTCGCCAGGCTTGAGGCCGCAGCCTCACAAGCTCTGGCCGTGGGCACTTCTCAACTGCAAACTCCAGCATCGGCCTTACCCTTTTCGGCTTTTCCCTCGGCGCAAGTGCCAGCTCCGCTGCCAACACCAACTTCTTTTCCTTCAGCACAGATGGAAAGTCAGGGTCAAGGCCATATGGCTGCTCAAGCACCGGCTCCAATGGCCCAACCAACGTTCCAGTCTTCTCTGCTAAGCAATTCGGCCGCCTGGGGTTCACCAACGCCGGGTCAAACCCCAGCCAAGCCCACTGCGGTGGCGGAGGCATGGGGTTTAGGAAATTCTGCGGAACCAGAGGCAGCAGTGGCATCTCAGTCATCGGCTTGGGGTCAACCCACTGAAGCGCCGAAACCGATTGCTGCCACAGTCAACTCCAGTTGGGGCAATTCTGAACCGTCTACTAATAGCCTTAAGTCAGCTCTAGGTCTAGCGGCCTCGCCTGTAGTGCAGTCGGTCAATGCCAAAACGGCGGCAGCGCAAGCAGCCATACCAGATGATTTTAACCATGAGACTACTTGGTCAGCTGTGCCCGAGGCTGAATTGACAGCGGTTGCAACCGAGCCTCTCACCCCATCTCCGGCTATGAAAGTGGCATCGTCTTGGGACGCCGAGCCTGAGCCTGTCGCTCCCACTACTTCTCAAGTACCGACCTGGAATGCTGCTCCGGTTGCTTCTACTCCGCCACAAGTACCGGCCTGGAATGCTGCTCCTTCTGCTTTCGTTGCTCCGATAGCAGCGGCAGAGTCTCCTGCTCCACCCACATCTACTCCAAGCCCAGGGGCCAATCCAGCTTTCACCCAGTGGGGCGCTCCGACTAGCGTGCTCCCTCCGACTAAGCCATCTGTCCAAGTGGAATCTCCGTGGCTGTCGGCTGCTTCGGCACCGGCTCCTACCATATCTGCACCGGCCCAAGCTGCTTCTACTCTCACCGCATCTACCAATGCTAGCAATGCCGCACCTTCTAGCCCCGTCGGCCCTTCAGTCGCTGGCTGGGCTTTACCAGTGTCCCAAACTGCGAGCGCAGCTCCTGCTGCTGCTGCAGCTGCTTTGGCGACTCCAGCACCGCCAATTCCAGTACCGATCCAAGTTCAAGCACCAGTACCAATTACTGCTCCAACGCCAATTACTGCTCCAGCACCAATTACTGCTCCAACGCCAATTACTGCTCCAGCACCGGTTCCAGCTCTTCAACCCCCAGGCTGGCCCTCAAACGCACCAGCATTGACGTCAACAACAAACGAAGCCTGGTCTCCGACCCCAGTGGCAGCGGATTCTGACTCTCCTTTGCCAGACTCAGAATCACCTTGGACGGCAGCAGCTAACTCTCTTGTGGCTGAGACGCAATGGGCTGCTCCCTCGTTCCCCATTCCTTCACCAACCCTCGGGCCAGCTCTGACACAGGCTGCGAACACAGTGGGGCCAATGATGGCACCAATTTCGCAACGAGCACCTGCTCAGGCGCCACTGTCACAACAAGCTCCAATCCCGAGCCCAGCTCCACAGCCGGTTACCCCGATGATGCCTGGGCCTCAACCCGGATCTATGCAAGCACCAGTATTCGCAGTTCCCGTTGCAGCAAATACGCCACCATCTCCCTGGGGTTCACCTATCTCTGCGCCTGGCCCTGTCCCTATATCTGGCCCTACATCTGTCCCTACATCTGCCCCGAGACCAGTACAAGCACAGGCTCCTCTTGCTGCGACTGCGGCTACACCACCATCTCCCTGGGGTGCTGTTCCGGCTCCTGCTGCTGGATCCCCTCCGGCCCCGATGCCTGTTCCTATGCAAGCAGTGGCTCCAGTTGTGTCGGTAGCTCCGGTGATACCAGTTGCTACCCAAATCCCAGCCAATGATCAATCGGCCACCAACCAATCGACACGGCCTAGTTTTGGCGGCTGGCCAGCCGGACCTATGCCAAATCCGTATGCAACCCAGGACGCAATGCAGAGACCAAATACTCAGCAACAATTGCCGCAGCCTCAACAGCAGCCTCAGCAGCAACCCACCGCGCAGCCAGCTTCACCGCCAGTATCACAAGGCTGGCCGCAGCAACCAATGCAAAACAATCCTATTGCCACGCCTCAATATCAAAACGCTGCCTATGGCAATGGTGGCAATGGCAGTAACATGTACCAGAATCAGAGGCCAGAAGAGCGAGAAGAACCAAACTATGATCCCGCTACAGCTTGGGACTAAAACCAGTTCATGGCAATAGCACTGCCAACTTCTCGGCAAATTGTTCTGGTGGCAAGTAACCGGAAAAGCTGGTAACTATTTTGCCACCTTCGTCTAGTACTAAAATTGTTGGATAGGCGCTGATCTTGTATGGTTTCAAGTCTGCTTCACTAATGCGGGCGTTGAGCTTGAGCCAAATAAAGCGATCGGCTAGCTCTGCCACCACACCGGGATTTTGCAATGTCTCATGCTCAAGCCGGCTGCACCAGCTGCAATTATCTGTGTATACATCGACAACAATTAGCCTGTGCTTTAGTCTAGCAATAGTTTTTGAATTTCGCAGATCTGACTGCCAGGGTAAATATCGCTTGGCTGTGGAAGTTTTACTTGGCGGTCTAGCACTGCTATCGCCAGCTATGCACAATCCAATTATTGAAAGGAGAATTGCTGTTAACAGGATGCTTCGCATTTAGTCAGCAACCTGATTTTCACATGAATGTCTAACTGATTTGGCACCATCGCTAATTGATTGAAAATCTGGATGGGCCGAAATTGAACAGTGATCGTCGCTTTCTACCCCAGCTTTAAGGCAATCGAGACGACGACGTATATCTTTCAGAATAGACGAACCGGCCACTTCTTTGGCAAAAGGCAACCAAACTTTTGGCTCACTGTAAGTGTGCAGCTTAACTTCAGTTCGCTCGCCATTGCCAAGCGGTGTCAAAATCCACGAGCCTTCAAAGGCCTTTAGTTTCTCTGAGGAAAGTAATGCAAAATCTATGCGTTTGTATGGAGTCTCAACTTCTTTATATGTGCAGTGAGCATTGCCAATTACGGGTAGCTCACTAAAATGCTCATCCATAACAGCAATGCCGTCGTGACTAGAAACTACTTTTCTTCTATGGGGCTCTTGAACTCGCGAGTGCTGAATAGCTTCAAAAACTGCTTTAGGAGAGGCATCTATCACCACACTAGACTCAACGCCCCGGTGTGCTTTTGGCTGGGCAGCAAAACTGGTGCTTACACTATTGCTGACTGCACCAGAAAGTAGCACAGCGAGCAACAATATGTTTTTTCTTGATGTCATAAATCTACTTCTGAAATAGCAAATGGGATCGTCACCATAGAGCGCCAAATCGATCTACTTGAGATCGCGTCTATTATTGCTCATTGCTAATGGTAACTGGGCGTTGAGAATATTTAGGAGTTTTTTAAAATAGCAGATGTCAGCATGTAGCTTTTTGCTAGTTGATTATTGCTATTGAAGAAGCGCACATGCTATTTGCACATTTAGTTAGCCTAACTTTCGCGCCAGTAATACTATAATGGTTTGGATAATTTAGAAATTGCGCGTTGAGGATAAACCATGATTAGGCCCTTTATACTTTCAAGAGCAAACTCTTTGAAAGTCATCGCTTATGCTGCCTGGTCATGGGCCCTAGGGTACGCCTTACCAGTGTTAGCTCAAAAGACAGTTGCCGGACAAGTAGTTGCTGCTGAAGTGAAAGGCCTGCCAACTCATGAGAACAGTGGATTTCTCGAAGGTTTGTTCACTACCATTAATTACATCACTGGTATAGCGCTCGCCGGAGCTTTAATTTTCGGTTTGATCTGGCTATTACAACGCCGCAACGTTAGTGATGATGTGACCAAAGATGCAGTGGATGATCCGGCCACTGACGAATCTACTGACGCCACCAAAGAAGCAACCACTGCAGAGGCGGAAGTTACAGCTACAACAGAAGAAACAAAGGACTCTGAAAAGACAAAAGAATCTGACAGCACTGAAGAAAGAACTGAGTCCTAATTTTCACTCAAGTTTGATAATTTAGCTTGTGCGATTGCACCAGCTGAATTTGGGTCTGTAAATCGCATAGATATGGCTACCATCTCACCGTTGTCGGTTGGAATGGTCGTGATTCTAAGTTCTACTTCGTCCTCTTCCACTCGCGTGATAAATTTTTTGTCTTGCGGCTTCACAAGCTCTTGTGGATTAAGACCGGCAATGACCTTATAAGAACCAACTAAAGCACCATGAATCTCTAGGGGCAGCATGCAGTCGGCTAGTAGTTCTCCATGGAGGAAGTAGCGAAGCGAAACGCCACTAATATCTGGTTCTAAATGAATATCAGAACAACGCTTTTGCGTAGCTTTACCAATAATTTCATGAGCCAATAGCATAACCGAAGCGTTCTGGGCTTCCTTCATGCGATATATATCAGTTTCTTCTTCGCTACCACCTAGTTCAGACTCAACTACGTCTTCAAGCAGTTTTCGATTAGCATTGACATTTAGGGCGCCAAGGCTAGATTCAATGAGATGGTTGGTGACATTAGCCAATGCTGCTTGCATAGCATCTTCAGCCTGAGCCACTAGTGGTGCCGTTACGTCTGCCACTACTAATGGTTCAGCCGCAACAGCAGTAGCTATGGTGCCAATCACCTGGTCGACTACTCTCTCTAACACAGAATTTGGCTGGGGAAGGACTTGTGCTGCTGATACCAATGATTCAATATCAGGGGTAGGTGGAGTAACAAGCTCTTGCGGAGATGACTCTACCGGAGATGACTCTACTGGCGATGTCACTGCTTCAACAACTTCTTTAGCCGCTGATTCTGCCATAGCCGCAGCAAATGCCGCAGCAATGTCATCTATTCCTTCTGCCACTGGCACAGAAGCTACTGCCTCAGCAGCTATTGTCGATGACTCTGTCGGGCTTACTAATGGTGTCAAAGGGCTACTCATAATGTCATCGTCATCTTCGTCGTCATCATCACCAAATAACGATTGCAGATGCTTTTTAGCAGGCACACGGGGCGCCACTTTTTTCTCAAGAGCATCAGCTTGAGCTATAACACTCGCAGGAAGAGTAAACTCTTCGGCGAGCGACTCAGCGGCATCACTGTCGCTGGACGCAACAACTTCTTCATTGGCGACGACAACAGCGGGAGGCTCATACAACTCCTTCATGCAGAATTCAAATTCATCAGCTGTGCAAACAAGTTGCTTTAAATGACCGCTGCGTAGTTCTACTCGAAGGGTATCGAGGGCAATGAGATCGTCTGGGTTAACCATGGCAATTGTGAAATGAGTGCCTGTGCTTGCCACTGGAATGAGTTTGTACTTGTATTTGGTTTCTACCGAAACCAAATCGGCAATCTCGCGAGCAGGGACATTTTTTGAAAGGGAGATAAAATTGACGCCATATTGCAGCTCAAGAGAATCTTTGAGCTGGTGATAAGTTACCAAACCTAGCCGGTCCAAAATTAAAGTCAACCGGTCGCCTGACCTGGATTGCTCCTCCATGGCACTGGCGAGCTCTTCAGCGGTAATTATGCCGATGTCGACCAGAAGGTCGCCAATCTCGTTACCACTGACGGACATCGATTCTCCTGGCAAAATTGTTGTGGGGTTCATCTGTACGGGAATCCGATAGCAGGGCTGCCCGTTCGAGCACTGAAGATCCAACAGGTCTTACTATTTGTTTTCCCGATGGAAAATGCTGCTAAACCTGAGCTTTGTTGTACTTGCTCAAAAACTTAAGGCTTTTCCCGTAGCTTTTGGGAATACCCAGGCACTATTTCAATCAATGGTTTTGGCGAAGTTTGGTCGGTAGCAATATCAGCCACTGAATAGTGACAATGCTCGTGGGCGCCGACAAAGTCGATATTAACATCACCCATGCCAGCGGCTAGAGCGCGGTAAGCCTCTTTGGCCGCAGACTGATCAAAACGGCTCAAAATCGCAGCGGCATAGAGCCTACCGGCAGGGCTGCCATTGGCAATGATCCATTCAAGGTCATCTCGAGCGGGTGCACCGAGCTTGATGGCCGCGCTGACCGAAAGAGTTAATTTGCCGCTCTTAAGACTGGCTTCTTCTAGTTGCTTGGCAGTAGCTATGGCCATTAGGGCCGGGTTCATCTTACGGCTAAGGGGCTCGGCTTTGGCCTCTGAGCCTGGTAAAGAAGAGCCGGACAAAGAAGAGCCGGACAAAGATGGGTCAATTTGCGCTTGGACCACAGGCATAAAGCAGAGCGACAAAGCCATCGCACCTGAGGCAATATAAGACTTGCTTTCAAGATTCATGTTGTCGCCCTGCCATAGTCCATGTTCCGTCTATTAGTTCGTTTTTCGTTTCGTCTATATGTTTGGAAGACTACTTAACGCCCAATAGTTCTACGTCGAAAATCAAGGTAGCATTCGGAGGAATAGCTCCAGGAGCGCCTCTTTCACCATAACCAAGATTCGGTGGAATGGTCAACTTGCGTTTGCCGCCAATTTTCATTGTGGCAACACCTTCGTCCCAGCCCTTGATCACTCGACCGGCGCCAAGTGGGAATTCAAATGGCTGGTTGCGATCGACTGAGCTGTCGAACTTGCTTCCGTCAGTGAGCCAGCCAGTGTAGTGCACTACAACTGTTTGACCATTCTTAGGCATAGCGCCTTGGCCCACAACCATGTCTTCAATTACTAGACCGGTAGGGGTTTTTGTTGTTCCAGTTTGTGTCATGGAATTTGCTCCGCTTGTATTAACGCTATTTGACTGTTCGCCACTGCTAGTAGTGGCGACATTGCTTGCTCCAGCACTAGCATCCACAGGAGTAGATGCATTTGAGCAGGAGGTTGTTGACAGGCTTGTTAGACCTACCAGGGTAAGGGCGAGAAAAGTGGATGATGGCGCTAGTTTACGCATTTACGTCCTCAAATTAAGACTAGAGGCCAAAGTTATAGCAGACCTAAGCGAGATTGCCATTAAAGCAGATTTTCGTAGTCACCCCATTTACGACGAAGGCACATAGTTAGATGATCTCAAGAGTTAATAATAAGTAGTTAGGTCAGATGCCCAAGTTTAGCGATAGCTCTGAGTCAAACAAGTCTAAAGCCCACACTGGCGATGTTAGCGCAGTGCTGTTGGAATCTTTGGCGGTGACCAGCGAGAAGCCAAGCGCCGCTGACAAGCCCGTGGGATTTTTCACCAAGGCTGAGGTGATTGCCGCAGGCACCGTCTCCGGCATGGTCAACCATGGCCTATCTGAAGCTATCAACAACCCTGCCCGCTTTGGCACTGAAATAGCAGGCGCAACTGCTCTAACTCTGGCCATGAAAGGCCCAGGCTGGGTAAGACTTCCTGCCTTAGGCGTGGCAGCCGTTGGTACCGTTGTTTTTACTGCCCATGCCGCCGAAGCCACCAGCAAGGCCATTGGCATTTCAGACAGAATGACCAACGGCAATCTCAACGAAAGCAAAGCAGCTATTAGCGAAACCCTTGGTCCTTTAGCCTTTGACGCTGTCATGATGGTGGGTGCTGGACATCTTGGCTCACGTATGGCTGCCAATCTTCCCAAGACATTCCCTACTCACATAGCTGACTCGCTTGTTCCTCGACTTTCATTTGAAATGGGCACACAGCTGGCCTTTGAGGGTGCGATGGGCGGAATAGCACAGGCTGGCCCCCGTTTGCGCTTTAATGCGCCATCTCATGAAGCACCGGGCCTTAAGCCCATGTCAGAGAACGTCATGGCCATGGTCAAGCACGGCGAAGGAGGCGGGGCTGTCAATCGTGAAATATTAAAAGAGGGCTACAAGATTCTTAATTTCCGGGGTACCCGGGGTGAAGACGTTCAGCTTGTAGATAGAATGCCAGCTCTCAAACCAATTGAGATGCTTCACGGCGACCATTCAATTTCGAGAATCAGTGCCAACGGCAAGGTTGTTGTTGCCTTTCCTAGTGGTGAGGCGCGCATGCTTGACTTGGGCATGCCGATCAAACGAGTTACAGTCAGCGAATATGCTGGTGGGCAGAAACAGTATCGCCTCAACGAAACAGTCTTGGCCAACATGGAAGTAAATAACGTTAATCACGAGGTTAAGGCACTGCTGGGCAATGGCGATCATCTTCATATGGTAGACAACGTTCAAGGTGGCTTCATTAATTTCAATCATAAAGATGGTGTGCAGACTTGGATTGAACATTCTGGTCGGATGGTTTTCAAACTGCCTAATGGCCATATGAGCGAAGCCACTATACCTAGCAAATTAGCCCATATAAGATTGACTGAACGCCCTGACGGCAGCAAACAGTTTCAGTTTCTCGACCCTGAAGGTGCTCTACTGACACACAAAGTCGAGCTGCCAGCTTATACAGCCAAAGCCAAAACATTGGATGAAATTCCTCAATGGCGTCAACTCAATAACTACCTGGCCGGTCGTCCAGAAAATAGTGGTACACCTTTTGAAATGCATCGAGTTGAGCCTGATGCTGGCGGCATAGCCCACGGACAGCCGAGCCATAAAGAGAGTTTCCCGATTTGGAATCCGCGGTTTAGACCCACCACCATTGGCCGAGTTTTTGACGAGCAGTTTGCTGGAGTAGATAGACGAGTAATGCGTGGCAATGATCTAGATAGCCCGGCTGATATGGCTCTAGCTCAGCAGAATCACGGCTGGATGGTAAAGCGTTATCTAAGTGGCCTAGATCGGCAGGATGATTTCTTCGGCAATTAGCCGACAGCATCTTTTAAGGCACTGTGGGCGGCGAGATACTTGGTAGTTACTGTCAGCACCTTGGCCTCATGAGTTAACCTGCCATGGGTATCTTGCAATTCTAAAAGAGCCTGCTGATCTTCTGGCACACCATACATGGTGCCCGCCACCCAGTAAGAAAGATTAAGCGGATCTGACGGCAAATCTTTAGGCACTTCAACACTTTTGTCTGTGAGCTTGCTGCTCAAGCGCAAAATGTCTTTGATTGATTCAAGAACTTGCCTTGCCACGGGCTCAAGATCTTGGTCAGCAGGCTCGTCTTCAAGCCACTCTACTTCGCCTTGCAGATAGGGCAAATCTTCAATGGTACGCAGAACCTTAAAGCGTCTGCGCCCTTCAGTCATTATGTTCAAACGACCGTCTGGTAATTTTTCACATTCTATAATTTCAGCTGATGAACCAATGGTGGCGGCCTGAGAACTATGGGGGTCAAAGAGCAAAACTCCAAAAAGCTTGTCTCCTTCCATAATGGTTGAGACCATTTGTCTATAACGCGGCTCAAATATATGAAGCGGCAATGGCGAGCCAGGAAAGAGCACTACATCAGGAAGAGGGAATAAAGGCAATATTTGCTTCTTATTGGGCACTTAATTCTCCAATTCCAAATTTGTGAATGCTGCAAATAGCGTAGATAGTGAATTCTAAGAATTTTAGAGTCCTAGCTACCTTGCGGCCGCTGAGCACCAGCATGAGCTGGCCTGGTCGGTGTGTAAGTGCAACAGCCCGGAGCACAGACATCAGGAGCCGGCCCGAAGCAACCAATGGCTTTTCTTTCAGTAAAGACAGTCTCTTTAGTCACATCAGCCACGTTATTTGATTCTAGCCTCTCTTCCACCAGATCGGCCATCATTCTTGCAAACTTACTATTGGTGCCAGCAGTACTGGTGCGCACAAATTGCATCCCAAGCTCGTGCCCAAGCTCTTTTGCCTCGGTGTCGAGGTCGTAAACAATCTCCATATGATCCGAAATGAAACCAATAGGATGAAGCAAAACATGTCTTACGCCATCAGCATGCAGCTCGCGCATGTAGTCGAGAACATCAGGCTCTAACCACAGTTGAGTCGGGGGACCGCTGCGACTCTGATAGACGAGCTTAAAATTAGTGATTGACAGGGCCTTGGCCGTTAATTCGCAGGTCTCAGTCAGCTGTTTAACGTAGTCACAGTTGGCTGCCATGGCCATGGGGATGCTATGAGCGGTGAAAGCTACATGCAAGTTTTTTTGATCTGCTTGACTAAATTGATCGAGGCCAGCTTTCACTGCTTCAATATTGGCCTCTATGAACAGTGGGTGATTGTAGAACACTCGCAACTTATCAAATTGAATATCGGCAGCATCGGCTTCAAGTTGGGCCTTCTCTATGTCTTCTCGATACTGGCGACATCCTGAATATGAGCTATAGGCGGAGGTGATAAAAACAAGGGCCCTCTTGATTCCATCAGCCTTCATCTGCTTTATCGTATCGGCCAACATGGGGTGCCAGTTGCGATTACCCCAGTAAACCGGCAGCTTGATTGAGCGCTTGTCTAGCTCTTGTTCAAGCCCTTCAATCAAGCGCCGATTTTGACCATTAATAGGGCTCACACCATCGAAGCGCTCATAGTGGTGAGCAACTTCGAGCATGCGAGAATGAGGCACGTTCTTGCCTCTGAGCACATTCTCAAGAAAGGGCATAACATCATCCATTCCCTCTGGACCACCGAATGAGAGAAAGAGAATGGCATCGTAATTAGTCATAAATCACCCTTTTTGACTTGAACTCGAGCAGGTCAGCCCATGGCCCTACTGGATAAGAGGTCTAGTATTTCGCCCTCTGCCGGGAAGCGCCCTAGCTTAGCTTTAGAGTAAATCAGCTCACCATCTACTTCTATTTCGAAGACACCACCACTCGATTGATGAATCTTAGTGGAGTAATCAAGAATTCTTGTGATATCGGCTGCCAAACTGACAGCCCTAGATTTGTATCCTCAAGAACCACAGAAAGTTATGGATACTGCTGGTTTGTTTTCAGTCATATTGGTCTCCTACGGGTTGCTTTATGCGATAAATGGTAGTTACAAAAAAACCATTTTGTCCAATAATTTTAGCTCAGAAAGATCACATATAGTATGAATAGAGTACTAAGTCGCATCTGCACTGCCCTGTTTGCCTCAGCTGTCCTGCCGTGGGCGCTGTCTCTAACCTCAGCATCTTGTATGGCCGCTGGGGCAGAACTCTATTCGGGCGCAGCCAAAAGGCTTCCCATTTGTAAAGTTAAACCACTGGCTGCGGTCTCGGATAAGTTGCCAATGTTAAATAGCAACTGCCCTGAAGTGGTATCTGGCGAAGGAATTCTGGTCTCTACAATGAGCGGTATCGGCAAAGACGTGCCCGAGAACCATCTCAACTATCGCTTCAAAGGCGACTTCGCACTCTTCTTGCATCACATCAATAAACAGACAGAGGCCGAGGCCAAGAAAACTCTTTATGTCAGCTGGGTCGCCTTCAACCCACTTAATCAGCCAGTTACCTTAAAAATAGACGAGCAGGCCTCATATTTAAGCCAACCTGATGCACCCTTTGTCGAGCGTGTGCCGTTGGCTGTGGACGATGAGAACAAGTTCTACTCTGGCCCAGGTGATAGGCTTACCGCCGATTATATTCATGGAATGGCAAAAGTTGAGCCGCCCTTTACCGTAACCATTCCCCCAGGCAAGTTTGCTGTTATTCGGCACGTCGATGTGCCTGTAGCCGATCTGAAATTTCACCACAATGGCCGTTCACTTTTCGCCCGGGGCAATATTAACGGTGCTTTGCAAATGGCTACCATCGCTACATTTTCTGAAAGCGGGCCCCCAGAGCTAAGCAAGTTAGAAGCGATGTTGAGAGATTCTCTTATGGCTAGGCCAAGGGAATATGAGAAGCTGAAGCCGACTCCAAATGACTTTGTTGGAAGGTTCATCTACGGGCGCGTTGCCGGAGTGCAACAGGGAGTTCATCTCAATTCTAGCCATAGTTTAGTACTCAATAAAAGCTCTGACAGTATTAAGTGCTATCCCATTAGTTCGCTGGCTAAAGGAACCTTTGGCACTGGTGAAATTCAAAGTGCCAAGCTTCTTCGCCGCTACGACGACACCGCCTATAGTGCCCATGGTAACTACTGCGTAGACTACAAAGTTGGTTTCAATGTGCGCAATAGCGATTATATAAAACGCAAAGTATATGTCTATCTGGACTGCCCGCTGAAGACTGATAAGAATGAAATAAAATATGCAGAACAGCCTGAGAAGGCCGTCTTCTATCGTGGTTCCGTCAAAATATCAACTGATAGTTATCAGCGCTTCTATCATCTTGTATTGCACAAGGGTCAGAATCTTGAAGCCTTGGATGGCTTTGAAGTAGAGCCCGGAGAAAAAATGAGTTTTACTGTTGAGCTACTTTATCCACCTGACGCCACGCCGCCGCAGCTATTGTCTGTTTATAGCCCACAGTCAGAAGAAGTGAAGGTTGATCTTCGGCCGGTGCTAGACCGGAAGTAGGTACGGGAAGTAGGTTCGGTATTTGAGAAGAGAGCATGAAGATAAACTGGACGGCATTTATTGTGATGGTAGTGGCAAGTGCACAGCTTATTAATGTGACGACAGGGCTTGCCTATGCTTCCGGCGACACTGAGGTCGACTCAAGGGAGACACCGAAATTGAAGGAAAAGAAAGATTCTCCACTTAGTGCTGTTTGTAAGGTATTGGAACCATCCAATATCTTCGCCAGCAACAATATTGACTGGAACACGGCCAAAGCCAGGCTTAAAGAAGGCAAAGATTTTACAACCTACTCATTTGCGGTGCCGCAAGTTGTCCAGCCTCAACTGTATACAGGCCTGGAAAAAGGTCGAGAGGTCAATTTCCCCATGGGCGGATATCTCTTCTTCGAAACTGCACCGACGGTGACTGGTTCCAAGACGTTTTCACCGGACGGTTCTACAAATAGGTTCAAAGGTGGTGATTTCGCGTTTCCTAATGCCAATCCTGGACAGGTTATTGGAATTGGCCTTCCAGCGGTGCTTTCGAAGCCGAAGCCAAATCGCGGAGTGCATATGTACAAGTCTACGAGATCGCTCTACGTCTTAAAGTATGCAGGTAGTGGCATGGCCAATGGATTTCTAAACAATTCAGATGGAGATTTTTACGTCAATATCACTGTTAATGATGTCTATCCTCAAGACGACCCATTGCAAATTAGAGACTTGAGCAAAATTCCCAAGGATGTGATGTGCAACGTGGTCGTTCTTACAAAAAGTGGCGTAGCAAAACTAAAGGCACCCTAAGACTTCGCTAGACACTTATTCCACCCGAGGCAAGATGATGGACAGTCAAGAAAAAGTAGCAGGAGCTGCTGCATCCAAGCTAATCAGTGAAAAGATTGCTGAACTGAGTGATTGGCGAGGTGCGACACTAGCTGTAGTGCGTGCTCTCATCGCAGAGGCCGTTCCTGATGTTCTGGAAGAAGTGAAATGGAGAGGAACACCGGTGTGGTCACACGACGGTGGCATCTGCACCGGAGAGTCGTACAAGGCGGTAGTGAAGCTGACTTTCTTTAAGGGCGCCTCCTTGAAAGATCCAACTAAGCTATTTAACTCAAGTCTTGATGGAAACGTCAGGCGCGCCATCGACATACACGAGGGCGAGAAGATTGACGCGAGTGCATTCAAAGCGCTCATAGTTGAGGCTGCGGCTCTCAATAGTTCTGGTAAGAAGAAGGTTGTGAAAGGCAAGTGAACCTATTTCCTCTAGAGCGAATCATGAAAAAATCCATCATAAAAATCATCATTAGCGGTTTCGTGATATCGCCCCTAGCGAGCCCAGGCTTCGGAACAGAGGCTTTCACAATCAAGTACGGAGAAAGCGTCCCAGTTGCACTAGATATGAACGAGATTCTCATTTTTGAACGCGGTCCTAAGGGTGAAATTAGTATCGCTGAAACTGAGACTATTCAAAAGCGAAAACTAGAGCAAAGTAAGCCAGCATTCAAATCTGGTGACATTAAATGCGTTAGAAAAACTGCAATACCAGCTCTGCCTGGTCGCACGCTTTGGACATATCAGATAAGTGGACTTGGATCGTTCCCAACAGAGCGTACTGTTCGTCTAAGTTTTGAAGGCAATCCGCCAGAGCTGATGTTAGCTCTACCAAGCTCATGTGTAGTGAAGGGAGATCTTCAAGTAGATCGATTTACTTTGGAAAAGGTCAAAGATATTCCAGATGCCAGCACAATCTGTGAGGTAGTTAGCTGCACAAAATCGAATGTTTTCTTTGAAAAAATAATCCCTGCTGGCTCAAATTCAGTTGTTATATCAGTGGTGGCTACTTCAAAAGAAAGCTCACCGCTAGTTAGGCTAAAGGCAGAGGTTGATGGCTATAAAGCAATCACAGTTCTCATGCCGGGTCCTGATATTGGAGTGTGATTTAGAAAGAGTCATATCACGAGCCAATGTGCAGCTTCTCTCCTAGGATTGCCCTGATCCTGCAATATTAACAAGGCTTGCAAGGCCACATTTATTTATCGTGTACGTGCGCCACTCTGCTAGTTGCTTGCCGATCTCTTCAACACGGTTCTCTTTGATTAACTCAGCAATCATAGTGCAGCGCTCTTCTATGGCGATTTTCCAGTCAAATTGTAAGTTCGGATTTGATTGTGCCATTACTCGGTCGAACATAATCAAGGCCTCATCGTACTTACCAGCTGCCGCACAGGCCATGCCTGTTTTCTCGATATCGTAAATATGCTGCTCGTTTCGAAACTGCTCAAAGAGAGCATCAGCCAAACCTAGCGGAGTATTGATCGATTCAAAATATGGCACCAGGTTGTTTGTGGCGAGATCAATTATTTCGCTCGCGGCGCCAGGATCATCGTAGTTCCAGCTGCATCGTCCGGTCGAAGGTTGATAGATATAGTAGCTGGAAACTTCTATGTTGAGACCGGTAGGACAACTACACAAGAGGAGATGTTCTGTATGTGCGACCAGCGGCCAGACCAGTATGCTTATTTGAAAGTCTTCAAACCTGGAGTCGGGCACGATTGTCACCCCTCTTGCACAATCTCCAAGGGGAAGATAAAGGAGTGCATTCCCCACTAGTGCAAACCCTGCTAACTTTTGCGCTAATATGGCTAAAAGTGCTTTGTGCTTGGTTGGATCTAATTGGATTTTCGCGTCCGGAAGGAACTCGTAAAACTCAGTCATGGTTTGCTCGTATGACTGTGGTATGACGTCAAAGTAAATCAACCCGTCGGCGAACCTGGCTAAAACTGCTGCAGCTGCAGCTGCACAACAAAGAGGTCCAGTGTCTGAACTAAAACTGAAGGTAATCACCTTCTTTCTGTCACCAACAAACTCATTGGCTTCAGGTATGTAGTTGGGATCGAATTCGTCAAGATAAATTTCCACGCCAGCCTCATAACCAGCCAACTCCATGGGCACGAAACCAGAATACTTATTTACTTCCAGCGATTCCATTAGTTTTAATGGAATCTCCGCTTGATCAAGATAATTCTGCCATTCGAGTCGACTGGGTAAGTCTTTGATGAATACCGTATAGTTCATGGACACAGGCGCAACCTCAATGGCAGAAATGGGGACTTGGGCGCGAACCAGGGGCGCGTGGTAATTGCAGTGCCCTATATCATCCGGGCACAATTCGACTTAACTGCTTTCTCAATGAACTTCACTGTTTCAGCTCTTATCGGAAATTCACCTACAAAGTCAGTAAAGTTCTCTGCTACAGAGGCAATTCGCTCAATTGATTGCACCGCCAATGGTTCCTCAATGCCCGTCTTATTCGCTAACTCAAGTAGATGCTTGCGCGCCGGAGCACGTGCTTCACCGCAAATATCTAACTGATGCTCACCGCGTGGTCCTTCGCTGAATGTCAGGTCATAGCCTGGTGAAACCTTCCAACTGCCATCTTTTTCCATGAGGAACGAGAAGTTTTTCGAGTGGTCATCTCGATTGTTGAACACCACATTGAAGACACACCTTTCAAACGCATGCAGCACCTCGCGGACATCACGGGTCATAAGCCGAGTCAAGCGCAAAAGAGCAACATAGTCGAGCTGAGGAATTCGAAAGTCCACGTGCGCGGCTCCCGCTGCCGTGTGCATGGGGATGCGCACACCGTTCAAGCGGTCGAACCGTTCAATACCAAATGCTGAAAGGTCCTTGCCGAGGTCGAAATAGTCCATAATTGGTGCCCGAATTCCGCTGGCATTGGCGATGCGTCCATACATTGCTTCCACAGCACACACCTCCTTGTGCTCACGCTGTGCGGGAAATTTGACCAGCATCGGTATTCCAGCACCGGTCTCCGAATTGCACATACGATTGCTCGGGCGATCGAAGTTCACTAGCACTTTAGGCCGAGCACCGTGCGGAGAACCGCCCATCAAGACTAATTTGCGCAATAGCACTTCACTCTCTTTATCTTGTTCTTCTTCTATTACTTGGCGAACATCTCGGGCAACATCCAACAATTGCACGTCTGCTAAGGTCAATGCTTCGCTATCGCTTGGTTCGAATGCGAGTGCACCCATGGCCTTATCGCCAATCAAAGCCAGTCGATCTAGCGGCGAAATCTGCTCTAGGTTTCTTCCCAGCTTGCGAAAGAGCCTGTCCATCAAGAACATGCCCCAGCCGTCTGGTAACGCATCACTAACTAGGCCAGGCAGTCGATGCTGATGTTCGGGGAAATTACCGAAAGATTTCTCGCTCAGTGCTAGCTTGAATGGCGAGAGTTGTAGACCGCGTTCAATTGCTGGTTTTGAATATTCGAAAAGAAGATCGCTACTGCCGTCAGCGAGCACTCCAAGCTCAAATCGCTCGCCCCAGCCCATATAGACCACGTTCAACTTCTTCATGTGGATGGTCTCCGCGAAGCTCGTTGGCGTCTTAGTTCAGCCTGTTCCATGGCCTTGATCGATTTTGGCCGTAACTCAAAGAGATTTGACATTGAGTCTATGAGACCTAGAGCCATCGCTAAGCGCAAGAACAGGTCGAAGGTGCCACGCCCTGAACGCTCGAAGTTACGGAGTGCACGCTCGGAGACTCCTGCACGTGCGGCTAACTCGCTTTGCTGCAGGTTCTCAGCCAATCGGTGAGCACGAATTCGGTTGCCGAACTCGTGAGCGATCTCGTCAGATGTAGCTAAATCAAACTGCATTTTTGTGCCGGTTATCCCGATTTCCGAAGCTTAACCAGTAAAATTCTACCAGTTATGAGCTACCTTGGCAATTGCTTAGCTGGCATCTCAGCCGGGCGCAAAATGCTTGGTTTACTGGAAAATGACTGTAATGTATTAATGGCACTAAGGCAGGTAGAGATTGGCAAAGCTTTTTGCAGAGGTTTTGGCAATCGAGAAGGCAAGCTGCCAGAGGCTATCTAGTCATTTTGCGCCATGCAAAATTCAAAAATGGCTGAGGTCGATATGAGTAAGTTTTTGTTTAAGGTTGCTGATGTTTTTCAAATAACGCGCGGCTTAGTTGTTCAGGCAGATCGTCTCTACGATGATTTGGACAAGGACTATGTTGCGGGAGGTCGCCTGAAGTTAACTCGTCCAGATGGGTCAACAGTAGAAACCGACAGTTGGATAGAAAGATTTGTGCCCTCAAATTTTGGCAGGCCGGCGTGCGTTCTTGTAGAGAGAACCTTGAGTAGGACCGATGTGCAGGTTGGAACTGAAGTATGGTTAGTCTAAATCGCAAAACTTCGGTGCCTGTGGTCGATTATTTCTGGTTTCAAAGACTGCTCAGCAGTTCGTAATACGCAATATTGAGGTGTTGAAGCGGGTTCTTCCGGATACAGGTGGATAGCATGGTAGATAATCTATTCAAGCCATATTTTAGGGTAAAAGAGACATACGAAGAACATGGTCACTTGATTCTCGTAGCGGATACTACAGACTCGGCTTTAGCAAAAACGCTCGAAGAAATTGAGATAAGACGGGTTGGAAAGCCTGCATTAAGGATTCAAGCCACTTTAGTGAAATTCTGGGGGAGAGATCCCAACGTTAGGGCGCCGCTATGTTTAGCTGTGTCAGGATTGAAGCCGAATGATGTACCAGCAGGGACTCAAGTGTGTCGGCAGGAGTCAGAGCCTGTTCGGATTGGACGTAAACGATTTGAGCGGATAGAGGTTACTCCAGCTGATCCAATCCCGGCACCAACGTCTGTAACAAAAAAGCCATCCGCTAAAATGCAGGGTAAGGAAGCAGTGTAGTGCAAGGCTTAGACCAGAGCCTTGTGCTAAAATTATCATACAAATCAGCGTCGTAATTCTTGGCTCGCCGCGTCGCGGTATAGCGAGGCCCCTCGGAGGGTAACCTCTGGAGAAGAGTGAGTAGAGTTGACGCAAAGAATTGGGGAAAGTGAGGCTTCGGTCTCACTTTCCTTTTTGCTTCAATTAACTAGGCTATTGTTTCGTCGAACTTGCAAATATTGAAAGACTTGGTATCATTGTTCAGTACACCCCCGGCGCAAGCTGGGGGCTTTTTAGTTTAAGTCTGCACCATCTGCGCCTTCATTATTGCCGGCCTCAGAACGCTGTTCCAAATAAACACCAATCTCTTCTCTGTGCCACCATTGACCAGTAGAGAAAAGCACTTCTGGCTTAGTGAACTTGTACTTGTATAGCTTCACTCTTAAATACTTTGGAGGTGCTTCAGCAAATGGATTTGTTTTGAGCAGCTTCAAAACAGTCTTGTCTCCATGGGCAAGTGCGCTCAAGAAGTGCACAAACCAACGGTCTGGGCCACCACCGCCTTCGGCTCTTAGGGCCTCGAACCACATTTGCCAATCGAGGCGAGGCATATACGGCGCTATTACCGGCGGTGCGCGGTAGAGATCGCCCACTTTGTAGTGAAATTCATAGGCTTTATATTCAACGCCGTCATTGCTTCCTTCAATTATCAACTCCGGCCGGTCTCTGGTCATAACAGCGAAGAGGCCATAAGTCGACGACACACCAAAGTTTTGGCAGAGACCATAGACTGCGCCCAGTGGTGAGGGCAAAATAGCAAAGAGGTCGCGGCCCAATACTGTCAGGCTGATACTAATCGCACTGGCAAAGGCAATTAATGTAAAAGCAGAATAGGCAACTAGTTTTTCAATGCTTACAGCCAAACGATCTGTATTGTCCTGAGCGTTTCTATTGATCTTGGTTAGCCACTGCTCAATCAAAGACAACTTAGAAAACTTGAATAGTCTTTCTAAAGCGCTGTCAGTCACTAGCGATAGGCAGAGCACGGCACTAAGAAAATTGAAAAAGCCGTAGTTGCCAGTCAAGGCAATTGCTATCTGTAGCAGACAAAAAACAGCGGCAGCGAACAAACGCGCCCTTGCCCCGGCAAAGACAAAGAAAGGAACCACTAGTTCAATAGCAAGAGCAATAGCGCATGCCGCTTTGCTTACGAACAGCGGCAGAGCATTACAAAAGAAAGCCACTGGATTTGGCAGTGGCTGAGTCTCGAAGTGATATGTGAGGGCAGTAAGAGACAGCCAACTAGAATCACTGACAGCTTCGCTGACGATTTTGACAAAGCCAGAAGAAAACATCAAACGAAAGGTCAGCCAGGCAAGAGCGATAGTGGCTATCTTTGCGGTTCTTTCACTAAACGAAAAGTAACGACTACGCCCGAGAAATATTGAAATGAACCCTGCTTCCAAAAGCAAGATATCCCACTGAAACGACAAGAACTCTTGTCCAACCGAAACAATATGTAGATAGGCCAGATAGAGAAGAAAGAGTACAACGGGCTCGGCAATACCAAAGAAAAGCAAGCCCGATAGTAGGCAGCCGCCACTGCTCACTGCCACCAACAAGTTATAGTTGGCAACCGGTGCAATACCATTAATTGAGTACAAACCCTCAAGCTGCGGCAGTAGCCCGGCAAAAGCGCACAAATAAACCAAGGCCAACAGCCGCAGATAAAGAGCTACGGTCAATTTCATAGGCTTATTGCTGAGGGCCATTGGGTTTACCTAAAGTCTAGATATGAATTGAGATTCTACAGCAGTAGCTCATGGCTTTCGCCCCTTGCCAGGCAAAATCTCCGAGGTGGCCAGGGTAGTTATTTCGCGTGGCAATAACTTTGTCATTGTTTCTTCTCGACCAACGATAATGAGCTTCTCTGTAGCCCTCCCCCAGACCAAGTAGCAGAAATATTGAAACTTCCAATCGCTTAGTTTTTCCACCTCATCGAATAAGTCAATGAGAATCACTACTTTTGCTGTTAGTGCCCGAAATTGAAAGAGTGACGTTTCAAGCAGCGCCGCTCTAGCACTTGGCTTGACAGGCTGCTGACTAACTTTTACTCCACCAGCAAATTTGAAGCGATGGCTCTTGTCGCTGCAAGCGCTAAGTATCGCTAGATCATTTGGGCGATATTGCCCTGTACTCAAAAGACTATCAACAAGAAATTGCACGGCATCTGTCTGCTCTTCAACAGAGCTGACTTCGTATAATTCACTAGTTTCATTGCTCGCTAAGAGATCAAGATTGCTCTTAAAACTCACTTTCAATTCAATAGTTGTTGCTGCTTGGGGAACAACGCTATTGCGGTTAAAGGCAAGAAGTTGTGGGTCATAGCAGAAGACGAAAATGCCCTTGGCTTGGTCTATGAGGCAGTGTTTGAGTGCCCGCCACAAATTGGTACCAAAGCTGTGGCCTTCATCGACAATGATGGCATCAAACTTTAGTTCAGGATGCAAGCGATTGGCTTCAAGCAATAATTCTGGAAAAATTTCGTTGAAGATTTTTGTGCTTCTGAACCTCGGGGGAGTTAGATTAGCTGTCAATGCAGCGGAATGACAGAGTGCGTGAAAGGTTGAGATTGTCAATGAGCCTTGTTGAGCATTAGCTCCATCGCAGTTTAAGGGAGGCTCTGGTTCAAAGTGAATCTTCCTCTTAGACTCTTGATCGCGCAGATATTGTTCATGCTGAAAGCGCAACTGGGCAGCTAGCAGCCTTGAATGGGTCACCAGTAATACTCTTTGCCCTTGCGACAATTTCAATGCGACCTCGCTAGCAATTGAGGTCTTGCCTGTGCCAGTGCCACCGACAATATTTACAGTGTTTTCGGCAGTAAGTGCCCAAAGAGTTTTTTGCACTAAGCGAGGAACCTCAATCTCAGGTGATATTTTGCTTGAAATCGTCCACTGTCCTTCGCTAGGGCCAATTGGCATAAACGACTGCTTTTGTTGCAGCATGGCTTGATAGAGGCCAGAGTTTTTGAATAATGCCAATTCTTGGCGCAAGATTTGCTCAACTAGCTGGCGCACACTTGGTGCCTGAAGACGGGCTTTCAGTCTTATTGTTGCTTGTTTCACTTCAGCTGCGGAAAGTTTGAGTTGAACGGAGATGGCCGTATTAGAGCTAGGGCTATGAATAAAACCAGATCCAGTGTGCCCATAAAAACCAAAGTATATTTGAGAAATTTCGAAGAGGCGCTTGCCCTCATCTGTGATTGTCATACTCTGCTTTAGACCTTGCAGTAGGCCCGAACATATCGGAGCAAAGGCCAGGTGCTTTAGCAGGTTTACTGTCATGCTATCGCATTGAATTTTCTCCAAGAGATCAATCAATGTCAGTGGCTTTGTGGAACTATATATAGTTGTGAGCATGTGCTCAAGAGCTTTCAGCTCAAGCATTTGTGCCAGATTCTTTACGATCAAAGTCGGTTGAGATTGTGTTTCGTCAGTTTCAGAAGGTGCTGAATCTAGAAGCTGCTCGTGCTCTTCTTCTTTTGTTTCATCTCTAATTTCTTCTTCAAGTGACGACAAGCATGACTGAGTGGCAACTATGCTACTTATATCCATGGGTTTTCTCTCCTAATTGTTACCCAATGTTAGGAGAGGTATAGGTTTTAATCACTGTGTAAGTGCACAGTGTTAGTGCCCAGTTTTAATAACTAGTTTTAGTTTGTGAGTTTAGTCGTTGCTTTTGCTTTTTGACTTTTTCTTATTCTGCGAAGACTCAGCATTGATCATCTGTTCCATTGTCATTGCGCCAATTGAACTAGAAGTATCATTTGCCTTTCTCTGCGAGTCTGCTTTGGCTTGAGGCTCAGCCTTTGCTGAAGGACTGGCCACCGCCGCTGCAGGAGCGCTAATAGCATTAGCAGGAGCGCTAGCCGCAGTACTAGACACGGCATTTGCCGCAGTATTTGCCGCAGGCGATTCAGAGGCAACACTCTCTGCGGCGAAGTGACTTGCTAAAGCGTTGGCTTCTTCGCCCTTTCCTTCTTTACTTAGATATGCACCATACGATTTGATGAACTCTTTCTCTACATCTTTGTAGCCAGCTTTAGTTTTATCCGACTGATCTAGATTTCCTAGTAGCCCTTTGTAAATAGAGTCTGTGTCAGTTTTTCCGACAGCACCTGAAGTAATAGCCCACTGCAATCTCGCTTTCAATGCCGCAAGATTTGACGCCCCAAATTGTCGTTCTTTGATTTGAGCAACTTGTTGAAAACATGGCAAGGCATCTTTAGGATTACCGTTATCGCTATACAAGGCACCCAATTTAGCCAGAGTATCTAGTCGTTCAAAGCTTCCTGAGCCCTGCTTCTTAGTAATATAAACTAGAGCATTCTTGTAGCAAGCTTCTGATTCTGAGACATGCTTTTGCTTGGCGTAAATCTCTCCCATTAATGTCAACATCGCTGGCATCATCGGATCGTCATAGCCCCAAATTGAATTGCGGGTGTTGATTGCTTCTCGCAAAGTAGCTTCAGCACCTTTCAAGTCTTGGGGCTTGGCGGCCATCTTAGCTTTCGCTTGTTCATACTGCTTTAGAGCTTGAGCGCCAAGAATTTGTGCTTTCTTCGGGTCAACTGTCACTGTACCTAGAGCGTCAACCGAAGTAGCCGGAGAAGAGTTAGTAAACTGCGCCGGTGTCGCCCCTGGTGCTTCGCTAGCATTTGCACTAGAAGCAGAGGTGTTGCCACCGGGAAATTTATTGCCTATTGAACGGTAAGGGTTGGTAAGCATATTGACAGTGTTGCCGCTAGGGACACCCTTGGGCATGGCCATCAATCCACCATATTCCATCATAGCTTGGGCCAAAGCCTGCTCTGGTAAAAGGGCCTGACTGGCCAAAAGTAAAGAGGTAAGAACCATTAATGACCCTGACCTCTGGAGGCCAAATCTGGCCGACATTACTCGCATCTCGCAATTCACCTCAATAATTGAACTAGGCCCCAATCTATAACTATATGCCAATTATCCTTATGGGTTAACAGAGCATGTGAGTTAACCTCAAGCTATATTGCTAAGGGGTAGAATGTCAGTTTACGTGGAAAATTATATTAGTCGGTTAGACAATCAATTAGGTAGCCATTGTGTCTAGTAACTATAAGTCTGTGCGGGTCGGCGAGCTTCTTGTAGATGCTCAGATTATCAGTTCGTCCGAAATGACCGAGGCCATTCAAGTCTCTAAGCGCCTAGGTGTGCCGATTGGTCGTGTACTGATGATGAGCGGCAGTGTACGTCAAGACGAGTTGGCCGGGTCGCTACAGGTGCAGCCCTTAATCAGGGAAGGGCAAATACCTTACGATGCAGCTATTAGTGCTTTGAGACGAGTGCATCAGCTGCGCATTAGCATAGCCGATGCCTTTGCCCAAGAAGACCTCAGGCCCGACATAGAAGACAATCCAGAGTACTTAGGCGAACTTTTGCTCGATTCAAACCTGGTTGCTCCAGAAGACATGGAGCGCGCCATTCAAACCAGTATGAGTTCCGGAATTCCCTTGGGTAGCGCTTTAGTTTTGCAAGGAATCCTTTCGCCTGCTCTTTTTCCTTCATTGCAACGCATTCAAAAGCAACTAATAGAAGGAGTGTTAACCAGGGAAGAGGGTATCAAGGAAGTACAGGATACTTTTGTGCTTTGGCTCAAGGCTGAAGAATCAAAAGAGAAAGTGCCGGCTCCGCTGTTGGGCAAGGATACGATTGCAGCCGAAGATTCTTACGCCATAACAAAAAGCGAACCAATTCGCAGCAACGGCAATCAAACCAAAGCCCATGGCCATCATGTTGAGGCCAACACTGAAACTGTCGAGACCAAACTGGCCACTCCTAAAACTTCTGAAACTGTCGCTGATGTTAGGCTTGTCGATTTGCTCAAAAGTGCCGGTGTGTTCAGTCAGGCTGATGTGCAGCGCAATTATGAGGCGATGCTGAAAGACCCTATTCGCTCAGGCCGCTTCTATGTTGAGCTGGGTTTGATAGACGAAGAAGATATGAAAAGGGCCTTGCGCAGCCACGCACTGATGACAAGGGGCAACCTAACCAAAGAAGAGGCAATTTTTGCTCTCAACAGCTCCAGAACCACTGAATTCGAAAAACAAATTGCGGGTACCGATAGCGTAAAGGTTCAGCGTTATATGGATAAGCAGTGGCGGGGCAAAGCCACTAAAGTGCTTGGTGGCGCTTTGTTTGGAGCACTTGTGGCTGGGCTAACATTTTCCAACCGCAAGAAATAGCCGGCCTAATTTCTCACCTCTTGGCCGGCAATGAAGACTTTCTCAACCTTTAGGTTTAGTCGATTAAAGAAGACCAAATCTGCTGCTTTACCAATTTCTATTGAACCTAAGTAGTGGTCAACTGCAATTGCTTTAGCGGGGTTGAGGCTGGCCATTTTTATGGCTTCGGGGAAGCTGCAAATATTCCAATTGACCATATTTTGTACTGCTTGGTCGAGGCTGATTGACGACCCTACTAGTTCACCGCCGGAGGTTCCAATTGCGGCCCTGTCAGTAACCAGAATGGTCTTATCGGCACCTTTAATAATGAAAATTAGGGCGCAAGCAGCCTTATCAAGGTGCAGGCCGTCGGCAATAAGACAGCAGCTTGTTGCCTTTGAAAGCAATGCAGCGCCAACTGCTCCAAGCTTTCTGTGATGTAGTGGTGGTAAGGCATTGAAGGTGTGCGTCATCATGCTAGCCCCCTGCTCAAAGGCCCGATTGGCCTCTTCGAAAGTAGCGTTGGAATGACCAAGTGAGACAACTATTTTGTTCTTCTTGAGCAGTTCAATGGCCTTGCCATCAGGGTCGCCTTCGCAGGCAGCGGTAAACAATGCCACGGTTGAGTCAATTAGAGGAGTTACCGTCTCGCTATTAAATGGTCGTATCCACTCTTTGGGATGTACACCAGGTCTCTCTGGCGACAAGCAAGGACCCTCTAGATGAATTCCAACCATACGAGAGAGAGGAGACAGAGATGCCATAGGTGATTTAGCAGTCAATGGCTGGTCCTGATCTTTCAGGCTCTTTTCTTCGCCATAGGGCAATATTCTGCTAACCCCCTGACTCTTGAGGAAGGCAATATTTTTAACCAAATGGTCAATATCAGCAGTAATTAAAGTTGGCAGGAAAGCAGTCACTCCGCGGCTAGCTAGTTCTTGCCGCAGGGTACGTACTTCGCTGACACCATACGAGTCATTGTTGAGCCTTTGCCAGAAGTCACAATCTGGTCCGCCGTTCATTTGCAGATCAATAAGACCTGGCGCAACGAAACGCCCACTGGCATCAACAGACTTAAAGCTAGACTCTTGTCCTAGGTTGGCCGGGAGCTGATCACCGATATAGAGAATGTTGCCATCTTTGAGCCAGAGCTTGGTGGGCCTTTCTTGTTCTGGAGTTACTAAATATCCGTTTTCTATTACCAGCTTACTCATGACTTCCTTGTGCTTAATATTACCGACTGGCTTTGCAAGTACTTGGTTCTCAAGTATGATGACTTAACCAGTGAGAGTTGCAAGTAGACTTTTATTATCCTTCTACGGTCTCTTTTTTTTAAATAAGAGAACTAATCCTTACTAAAGCCAAGCTAAACGATACAATTTAGAGATTATGGCCGAACCAAATCCAACAACATCTTCAAGTTCTCTACCCGCGTCGGCGACCAGCGATGCTGGTTCGTTCACTCTTAAATTGATTGAGTTGCAAGACGCGCTGGTGCAATCTCAAGAGAAGAACTTGATGTTATCTGCTCAGCTCCGAGAGCTCGAGCGTATGAGTCGCGACGGCGAAGATCTAAAATCTGAGCTGATCAATCAGAGCCTGCTTCTAACAGACAAGAGCCGTGAAAATAAACAGCTCCACCAAGAACTCGGTCGCATCACCGGCTTGCTTGAGCAAAAGTTGCAAGAAACCGAAGAGCTGCGGGCCACAGTTGTTGAACTTGGTCATCAGTTGAAAACTCGTGAAGCTGAGCGCGATCTGCTCGCCGTCATGCTTAATGAAGCTGAAAATGCTCAGCGCAGGCAGCAGGCTGATGACTCCTTCAGCCAGCAACAGCAGCAAGGAGCTAAGGGAGATACTCCTGGTTGGCTCAAGGCTTTCAAGGGCAAGAGCCCGTAGAAGAGCTAGACCCGCAGAACAGCTAGAAAAGTACTTATTGTAGCTAAACAATTATTTTGGATTCTAAAGTGCAAACTATTTCAACTGAACTACTCGCTGGTAACAGACGAGCGTTAGCTCGTGCCATATCGGTTGTTGAGAATGGCGGTGAAGAAGCGACGCTACTAGTACAGGCCCTCTATCAACACTCTGGCAAAGCACACATTATTGGTGTTACTGGCTCTCCCGGCGTTGGCAAATCAACTTTAGTAGACGCGCTAATTACTGAGTGTCGCAAGGAAGATTTGAAAGTAGCGGTATTAGCAGTCGATCCATCAAGCCCGTTTACAGGTGGAGCTATTCTTGGCGATCGCATTCGCATGCAAGGTCATACTTTAGATCGCAACGTTTTCATTCGCTCGATGGCTAATCGCGGCCACCAAGGCGGTGTTTCGCTTGCGACCTATGATGCCATTCGCATGCTAGAAGCCTCTGGCTATCAAGTAATTATCATTGAAACTGTTGGTGTGGGCCAATCAGAGCTGGCCATTGCTCAGCATGCCGATACCACAATCTTAGTCTTGATGCCTGGTTCTGGTGATGACATTCAGGCAATTAAGTCGGGCATAATGGAAATTGGCGATATCTTTGTCGTCAACAAAGGCGATTTGCCTGGAGCGAATAAGTCAGCCAGTGAGATTACGGCTTCTTTAGAGCTAAATCATTTTCAGACTTCTTGGCGCCCTCCGGTGATTTTATCGATTGCCGAGACCGGTCAGGGCATCGATGAATTGTGGCAGGCAGCAAAGGCTCACAAACAGTTTCTCGTTGATGAAAACTTGCTAGATCAAAGACGCAGTCTTCGCATTCGCGCAGAACTTTCAGAGATAGTAGCTGATATTGCCAGGCGGAATTTAGAAAATTCAATGGATAGCGATCAAGTGCGCGCTATATTGAGCAAGATAGTTGGCCGAGAAGTCGACCCACATACAGCCGCACGCGAGCTCTTGCCGACTCTGCTGGTAGGGTCTATATAACCTCTATATGCAGTGCATGAACAAGGCTGATACCACCGGTGATGTGAGTATCTAGGCTTAGATAAAAAAGTGAATTCTCTGAATAGTTTCATATTCCCGCAATACGTCTGGTACTGGGAAAGCCTACACTTCCTTACTGATATGTCATCAAGTTCTAGTGCTAACGCATATACACCCACTATCTCAAGCGGCTTGACGTGCGGGGTGCTGCACAATACGATGTTATCGGTGAACTTCACATTTGTTTAGCTGTCACCGTTCTCATATATAACTCGTTTGCAACTTCCCTTTCTTGGGCGGATATCTGTCGCATGTCTAAAATTGCCATTATTAGTCAACCTGAACAAGGCGTCTTAATTGATGTCGGTGGTTGTTCAACCTTGAAAGAGGCCTTAGAACATCTTAGTTCTACTTTGCAGTCTTCCAACCAATTTTGGAAAGGCAATAAAGTCATTCTCGGCCTAGGCGCAATCGAGCTTACCGTTGCCCAAGCAGCCCAAGTGCTAGCACTTGCTAAGGGTGTTGGTGTATTCCCTGAAGAAGTTTATTCGAAAAACGAAAAGACTAGAGCGGCCTTCCTTGAGAACAGTGTCAAAGTCACTTCAACTTTGCCGATGGCACTGCCAAAGGTAAATGTCGATATTCCAGCCAGCGGAATTCCTTTTGCCGAAGCCGACGCCGAGAGCCAAAAGAGTGCTGTGCAACTCGATGTCACTATGATCGAGATGGAGCACGACATTGTTGAAGACACACCGCTGCCAGACGCAGCTGCTGAACTAAACAAAGACGGATCGACTGTGGTACTACCCCAGGTGCTCTACGTCAAACAAACCTTGCGCTCTGGGCAAGTAGTTTCCCATAAAGGCGATCTCGTCATCGTTGGCGACGTCAACCCTGGTGCTGAAATTATGGCTGAGGGCGACATAACGGTCTGGGGCAGCTTGAGAGGAATTGCTCATGCTGGAGTTGGCGGTAATGTCGAAGCCGAAATTAGAGCCCTCAATCTTCAACCAATTCAAATTCGTATTGCCCACGCCATTGCCCGCGCTCCGGATAGGCCACGCATCACTTATGCCAACGGCACCGGTCCTGAGATTGCCCGTATTGTAGAAGGCAAGATTCGCATTCAGAAGAACAAAATTGACTAATCAAATTCGTCAAGCAAGTTTTTCCAAACAAGTTTTCATTCGTTATCACAAAGCCATACGAGGACACTAAATGAGCGGACGAGTAATCGTAATCACCTCCGGCAAGGGTGGTGTTGGCAAGACAACAGCATCTGCCAACATTGGCGTCGCACTTGCTTCAACAGGGGTGAGCGTTGCACTGGTTGACATGGACATAGGACTGCGCAACCTAGATATCTTGATGGGCCTCGAAAATCGCGTCGTCTACAACCTTGTTGACGTAGTTGAAGAGCGCTGCAAACTGCGGCAAGCTCTTGTAAAAGACAAGAAGCTACCTAATTTGAGCCTTCTTCCTGCTGCTCAAACAAGAGACAAATCGGCAGTAAACGCAGAACAAATGAAGGCTCTCTGCGAAGAACTGAAGAGCATGTATGACTTCGTTTTGGTTGATAGCCCTGCTGGTATTGAGCAAGGTTTCCAGAACGCTGTAGCTGGTGCTGACGAAGCAATCGTTATCACCACTCCAGAAATGTCAGCTGTTCGCGACGCAGACCGCATCATCGGCCTTCTTGAAGCACGCAAAGACGAAATCAAAGAGTATCGCTTGGTTCTCAATCGTTATAGACCAATCATGGTCGCCAATAACGACATGATGAGCGTCGACGATGTCCTTGAAATTCTCTCAGTCAAGCTTCTCGGAGTTGTGCCAGAAGATGAAGACATCATCATCTCGACCAACAAAGGTGAGCCGATTTCGGGCACTGACAACATCAGAGCTGGCCTCGCTTATCGCAATATTGCTCGTCGCATCCGCGGCGAAGATGTAGCGATAATGGATCTTGAATCTAAGAACTCTACTTGGATCAACAAGATTGTCAGCTTCTTTAATCCCACTGTCCGGGTTTAGGGGAGGTCAACATGCAACTACAATTATTCAGCTGGATCTTCCCACCGAAGACTGACGATGTTCGCGCCACGGCCAAAGACAGAATGCGCAGTATGCTCACGCATGACCGTCTCGAGCTGCCGGCCGGACGCCTAGAAACCCTAGAAGAAGAACTCATGGCAGTGGTTGGCCGCTACTTTGAGCTCGACAAAGACACAACTCACTTTGATCTGCAACAATATGAGCGTCGGGCTAGCTTAATCGCTAACTTCCGCCTGCTCCGCTCCAAGTGCTAATACAGATATAAGTGACGTCTAGAGTCGCATCATCAACACTAATCCCATCCTCCCTGAGGAGCCTTTTCAATGTCGTCAGCGGCATCGATTTTTGGCTCCTCGGGGCGACGGCGTTTTTGATTAGTATTGGCCTCAGCGTCTTGCATCTCTCGCAACACACCCAAGGCTATTTCGATAAGCAGCTCCAGTATATGTATGCTGGCGTGTTTCTAATGCTCATTGTCAGCCGCATTCCCCACAAATTGTGGACGAATAAGTGGATGGTGACATTGATGTATCTGGTTAATATTGCCCTGCTTGTGGCTGTCATGGTCAAAGGCCACTCGGCCCAAGGGGCGCAACGCTGGCTTGCTCTTGGTCCGATTACTTTGCAGCCGTCAGAACTGGCTAAGCTAGTTGTCATTTTTTCGTTGTCGTCTTGGCTAAAAAATCATCGAATCAATTCGTTCTTTGATATTTTCAAAATTCTCGGCATTCTCTTATTGCCGGCCGTACTAGTGTTCAAGCAGCCTGACCTTGGCACTTCGTTGACTTTTGGTGCCGTTTTTCTTGGTCTCTCCTATTGGTCTGGTGCCACCATAGTTGATATTCTTGTCTTAATTAGCCCTCTAATATCTCTCATTCTAAACGCTGTAAACCTTGACTGGTGGTACATATTTCTCGCAACATTGGCAGGAATATTGCTAATTTTCTGGCGTACTTTTGATTGGAAGATTTGGCTTCGCTTAGCCATGATTGTTGTGGTCATGGGGGCTAACTACGGCTGTGGTCATGCCCGCCCACATCTTTGGGGCTTACTCAAAGAGTATCAACAGAAAAGGCTAACTAGTTTCGTTAACCCATATGATGACCCTCGGGGCTCGGGCTATCACATATTGCAAAGTCTGATTGCCATCGGCTCTGGTGGCATCAATGGTGCCGGTCTGGGCAAGGGCAACCAGGCTCAGGGTGCCTTTATTCCTGAGAGGCATACTGACTTTATTTTCGCTGTCATTGGCGAGGAACTAGGCTTCCGCATTTGCGTTCTCATTGTCATTGCCTATGGCATTATTTGTTTGCGAGCACTCTTTATTGCTCACCAAGCCCGAAGTAATCCTAATCGCGGCGACCCAGCTGGGGCTGCTATGGCAATCGGCTTGATGTGTATGTTCCTCTTCCACGCCTTCATAAATATCGGCATGACCATCGGCTGTATGCCTGTGGCAGGCGTGCCATTGCCATTTCTTAGTTATGGCGGCACGGCACTAATTGTCGATTTAATCGCCATTGGCCTCTTGCAGTCGATTTATTATCACAACCCTAAAGAAGTGAAAGACATCTGGGGCTAGGGAGAAGCTCTCAAAACTGCTCTTGGTCCATGCCTTTCCACCAAGCAATTGTCGCCCAAACGGCTAAGAGTGAGCCAACTACGAGCATGGGCAGAAGAAATGGCCGTAGATAGCAGGCGAAATAAGCGCCTATAACCATGGAGAGCAAGCTAACGGCGAGCTTGAAGATGCTCAGCTCGTAATTGCTCATGGTTACCTTTTTTGAAAAGAACATGAGGAAGTAGTACATAGTGATCGACAAGCCTCGCAAGCGTTATAGAGCTGTATCTACTTCAATAATGAATGATCAATAAAACTCAGAGAAGATTTACTCACATGTTGTAACATTCCAAGGCATTCACCTTGGAGATGTAAGAGATGGCGACTACGGAATCGACCTTGGCAAAGACCGCGCCACCGGTGCAAATGAGCTATACGGTCAAGAACCAAGAGCTTCTAGACTGGGTGACCGCAGCCGCAGCGCTCTGTCAACCAGATCGCATCTACTGGTGCGACGGTAGCCAAGAAGAATATGACCGCTTATGCGAAGAAATGGTCGAAGCCGGTACTCTGATCAAACTCGATCCTAAAAAACGGCCAGGCAGCTACTTGGCACGTTCGGCCCCTTCTGATGTTGCCCGTGTCGAAGACCGTACTTTTGTCTGCACAACCATCAAAGAAGACTGCGGCCCCAACAATAACTGGATGGAGCCTGAGACCGCCAGAATTATCCTGAAAGACTTCTTCAAGGGATGCATGCGTGGTCGTACCATGTATGTCATTCCTTTCAGCATGGGCCCGCTTGGCTCGTCGCTTTCGCAAATTGGCGTGGAGATCACCGATTCGCCCTACGTAGCTATCAACATGAAGCTCATGACCCGCATGGGCAAGCCAGTTATCGACGTACTTGGTGAGTTTGGTTCTTTCATTCCTTGCTTCCACAGCGTTGGCCACCCACTTTCGCCTGGTGAAAAAGACGTTGCTTGGCCTTGTGACGCTGAACACAAATATATTTGCCACTTCCCTGAGACCAAGGAAATTTGGTCCTATGGGTCTGGTTATGGCGGCAATGCTTTGCTCGGCAAAAAGTGCTTAGCTTTGCGCATCGCTTCTCACATTGGCAAAAGTGACGGCTGGTTAGCTGAACACATGCTGATCATGGGCGTAAAAACTCCTCAAGGCGAAAAATCATATGTAGCAGCGGCCTTCCCTAGCGCCTGCGGCAAAACCAACTTCGCCATGCTCATTCCACCTAAGAGCCTCAATGGTTGGGAAGTGACTACTGTCGGTGATGACATCGCCTGGATCAGACCAGGTAAAGATGGCAAACTCTATGCCATTAACCCAGAAGCCGGCTATTTTGGTGTTGCACCTGGCACATCAGCTAAGACCAACGCTAATGCTCTCGCTACCCTAAGCAAAAATTGCATTTTCACAAACGTAGCTCTCACCCCTGATGGTGATGTTTGGTGGGAAGGGCTGACTGACAAGCCTCCAGCTGAATTGATTGACTGGCAAGGCAGACCGTGGACACCAGATTGTGGCCGCAAAGCTGCTCACCCGAATAGCCGCTTTACTGTTTCTGCTGAGCAGTGCCCATCGCTAGACGACCAGTGGGACAACCCAGAAGGTGTGCCGATTAGCGCCTTTGTCTTCGGAGGCCGCCGGGCATCGGTGATACCACTAGTAGTGCAAGCCTTTAACTGGAACTTCGGTGTCTACATGGCAGCTACTTTAGGTTCAGAAACAACGGCAGCTGCCGCTGGTAAAGTTGGCGAAGTGCGCCGCGACCCTATGGCGATGCTACCGTTCTGCGGCTATCACATGGGTGACTATTTCGATCACTGGCTGCAAATTGGGCATAAAGTAGAAAATCCACCACGGATTTTCTGTGTTAATTGGTTCCGCACTGACGACGAAGGCAAGATGATCTGGCCTGGTTTTGGCGAGAACATGCGGGTTCTTAAATGGATTGCTGGTCGTGTTCAAGGTACTGCTGGGTCAGCTCAAACCGTATTGGGCTGGATGCCGCGCTACAAAGACATCGACTGGACCGGGCTTGAGTCTCTGTCTAAAGAACAGTTTGAAGAGCTGATGACCATAGATACAGCTTTATGGCAGCAAGAGCTTGATTCTCATGGTGAGTTTTTCGCTAAGCTAAAAGAGCGCATGCCAGAAGAATTGGTTCTGATCAAACAGATGCTGACATTGAGTTTGGCTAGACTATAAAGTTAGGCCAAAAAGCAACCATAAAAGAGCTGCCAGATTTAGCTGGCAGCTCTTTGGGTATAGGTTACTAGAGATTACTAGATGCATATGGAATGACGCAGAAAGGCTGTGGCCCGAGAATTCAATGAGCAGAGTTGGCGCAGACAATTTAGCAAAAGGGACAGAGCAGCCTCAGGCCCCCGATAACGGTCTAGCCAATCGAATTTGGCAAGATCAACCAATTGCATCTGCGCAAACTGATAGTCAGAAACAACTAGCCCTAGAACCTGGCGGAAAAATCAATTTTTCCCATCAGGAAAATATTTACCAACCGAATAAAGCAACTAAACAGATAGAAACTGGCACAAAGTCGTGGCCAGAAGAAGGCATATCAGCTCAATTCGAAAAAATTACCTCAGCAGACAAAACCAGAACTGAGAAATATACTCTCAATTTGTCGGCTGAAGCTCAAGCGGCTGGCCAATTTGAGCATATGATCAAGCAATTTGACCAAAAAGGTAAATTGGTCTCAAAAGAGACCAGTGACCACACGGGCAATCATATTGTTCTTGGCGACATCAAAAACGGCAGTCCGCAGTCGATCACCATCGATAAGGGCGACGGCCAGCATGTTGAGCTACGCAAAGGCACTTCGCACTTTAAAATGGAGGGCACCTGGTGCGACAAAAGTGGTGCTACTGGCTCCGTTGTCTGGCAAGGAGATCACCTAGTCTACAAAGACAAAGCTGGCGATATCACTGGCACAGATCGCTTTGACCCCAATCAACCTGGTCATATTGCTTTTGAACTGAGCGCTGATAAACTTGATTTAGACACTGGCAAAGCCACACGCATTGAGGCTGATGGTACAAAGACAATGATGTCTTTCAGCCCAGGGCGACGCGACCATATTGCCACCGACGGCAGTATCAGTGGCACTGTTGAGAGAGTAGACAAAGCCGGAAAGCGAACTTCAGTAGAAATATCGCATCAAGATACCTCTGGCAATGTCTCTATTGTCAACGTAGAAAGCAACTCGGTTATTACTCTTGAGCAAAACAAGGTTTCGTATCATGCCGGTTTAAAAGCTGAGCAGAAAACTGGTCTGGTGGCTGGGCAAGACAAGCCAGTCCCAACGGCAAATGAACGACCAGACAAGAGCTTTAGCGAAACGCTAACAGAAGGAGAGCAAGCCTATATTGCCTCCCACCCTGAAGCAAGCAGACGAGACATTGCCCAACTGCATGTGCGTTTGCATGACAAACCAGAAGAGCTGGCAAAAGTCTATCAATCACTGAACAAGCTTGATGATGTTCAAAATCTTAGTGCTACAGAAAGTGCTGCACTGAAAGAGAGTGCTTTGCACAATGTTGCCTACCCCGTAGAAATTAGCCAGGGTCAATCAGGAACTTGCTATGCGGCGGCCCCTGAGCGTGTACTGGCTACGGCTCAGCCTGCTCACTACTTAAACATTATCAACGAAGCAATTTCCACCAATAGAGTGACAATGAACGGTGCAAACGGGCCAGAAACAAAAGAGTTAAATCCTACTGTTCTGCATCAAAAAGATAGCAGTGGCAGAGATATTGCCAGTCGCATATTCCAAACCACCTTCTCAGAAGTTGGTTTTGGCTTAAAGCCTCCAGAGCAGTCACCAATTGCTGAGACCTATTCAACTGTTGACTATTCCAGCGGTATTTACCGCAATACGAAAGACGGCCTTGGTGTCCTCTTGAAGCCAGATGGCACGGCCGAGACCTACCCAGGAATGGACTTAATGCAAGTCACCGATACGCTCAACCGCCTATCTGCGCCGGATCATCCGGGTTATAAACTCAGCGTCGCACATGACTCAGATTCACTCTATAGTGCCTTTAAGGCCAATGGTGAGCAGCCCATGATTAGTGCAGTTGATCGCGGCGCTGGTCCGTTCGGTGGCAAGACACACACGCCCGGAGACAGCACCAATCACATCATTACTATTGGCGCCATGAAGCCAAATGCATCAGCCGATGGTGCCCGATATAAAACTACTTTCCAGATGAATGGTGGAGCGGCTGACGATATCACCACTGACGATACCAAGCACATGACCAATGTCACAAGCAATTCAAACAAAGGCATTATGCCTACTGTAATCTATGTCAGCGAACGTTCATAGTTGAGAATCAGCTTGCCGCACCGAAGAAATTTTATTCAGTCATGAACTTCATCAACATTGCTTCGGCTTTCTTACGCGCCGGAGCCATTTCTGAAGAAAGCATTTTCGCCGACAAGCCATTCATATCAAGTTGCACTTGACCAGGAGCCCTTGTGATTTTGCCGAGGTCTAGAGTGTGATTAACCAGCGCTGTCAATACCGCTGGTTTTTGAGCTGCCACTATGGCGCCATGCTGCACCATAGAGTCATTGACAGAAGGAATAGTGCTGATGCCAAAACTCTTGAGATGATCACTCTTTAGTGCGTCCACTACATGTTCGCCTTGGGGTCTACTACCAACTAGTTCGCCATCAACAAATGCAAATTTAAACTTGTGTGGTTGAACCACAACTTCCTTGCCTTCATTGGTGATACCAGTGAAGGGCTGAAGACCCTTTATCTTGGTGAACCAGGTGACACTCTCCCCTTGCTCTTGCAGAGCTTGCCTGAAGGCTTTGCCCATGAAGGGGCTATCTTCCACCAACAAAATTCCTTCTCTATGGTTAGGAAGGAGTTTACCAATCTGACCACGAGCTGCGTAGGCAATACCAATGGCAGCAGCAGCACCACCGACAACCAGGGCAGTCTTTCCAGGGTTTTCGTAGGCCTCTTGCCAAAGATTGGAAGCAGCAGAAGAGATAGAAGAATCGCTCTTCTCTAATTTCTCAGGGCTATCAATGTCGCGTGGTTGTGGCATGCCTAAGTTTTACTTCTTTGCAAACAGCATGTCACTATGGAAAATACGCAACTATTTGTTAATTGCAAACTGAATTATTTCACGACTAGGGCCTCTTCAACTTTTCGTGCAGCCTGGGCCGAACTTAGCAAGAGTTTGTGGCTGCTCTTTGAGTTGCTGTCTAGGTCAATAACGTACTGGTTTGTGCGAGCAAACTTCTCTGCCAGAGAAAAATCAGCGATTGCTCTTTTATGTTCGCCGAGGACAGCTAGAGTTTGTCCGCGGCGGTAGTGCTCAAGAGCGAACTCAGGATTTTCGGCAACGGCCTTGTTATAGTCGCAAAGGGCCTGATCAAACCGGCCAAGCAGCTGCAGAGCGCGCCCACGATAGAAGTAGCTCCACTCACTGCCCTTTTTTTGAGAAATTGATACTGTTAGGTCATCAACAGCAGTTTGGTATTTCTCCATTGCTAAATTTAGATAGCCTCGCCAGGCGTAGGCAGAAGCTTTATTTTCAATTTTTTCATCCGAATTGGATTGTTTATCAATTAGAGCAATAGCATCCTCGACACATTTCAAAGCCTCGGGATAGTTTTCATTATTTCCATATGTTCCGCCAAGCGAAATGAGGGCATTAACAAGCCTTGTCTTACTTGGCGAATTAAGCTTAGTTGCCAGGTCAACGCTGATCCGCCTGAATCTAATTGCATCAAGCCAAAGGTCTCGTTCCTCATAGCAGTCAGCAATGTGGCTCCATGCAAAAATTGGAAATGCTTTTGGCAGGCTCTTAGGCAACGGATGTTTGATTGAGGCCAGAAAGTATTTTTCAGCAAGATCATATTTATGGAATTGCTGCTCCACTGTTCCTGCCCGCAAGAGCACCATTCTGGATAGTCCAACGTTGAGGCCGATGTAGTCAGTAAGCTCATTAACGGCTTCAGCAAAGTTAGTATGGGCGCCAGAATAATCGTTAGTTGAAGCACAATATTCACCCCGAAGCACACTATACTCGGCGCGAGCAATGTGATCTTCCTTATCATCATCAAAAAAGAGCTCTAACGTCTCAGGAGAAAATGCCAGCCGCAACGGCGACTCATCATCATTCTGCACAGAATCAACTGTTTTCCAGGCAAGAAGCGCGCCTACGAGAGTAAAAGATAAACAAACAAGACAAGACACCACTAGGATGCGCTTGGTTGACTTCCAACTAGTGCCAAATATTTTAACTAACACCGTATACCGTACACTACTGCGAGCTCTAATAGCCGCGGTAGGCTGCTCCCCGTGCTACAGCTTTAACACCCGGTACATTTTGCAGTGAGCCATAGCGATCAACAGCGTAGCGAATTCCTGCCACCATATTGTCGACTGGGTCGAGAATATTTTTGTGGCCAGGAATGGCATATGAATTGAAAGTTGGCCCGATTGTCTGCATCAAACCTTTCGAAGGTGTACCTTTGGCAGCATTTGAATCCCAGTTATTTACAGCATTGGGGTTCCAGGCGCTTTCTTTTTGCACGATTAAATTGACAGCGCGCAAGTTAGCATCAGTTACTGGCACACCAGCCAGCTGCAAGGCTTCCGAAATTTTCTCGCGTTTCTCGCCTTCAGGAATTTTTCCTGCTACTTGCTGCTCTGTATTTTGGCGACTTGTAGCAATCTCATACAACCTTTGTCCAGCACTAGATAACTGCCGACCCGAATCACTAGTTATGTCAGCAGCAGTAACATCATTTGGCGCTTTACCACTGAGCATAGCTGCGGCAATATCACCAGGTTTGTCACCAACCTTAGCTTTCATTTGATCCATCAACATTGATGCCATGCCTTCTTGGGCGTCTTTTGGCAAAAGAGTTTTCATTTCTTCTTTGGTAGGCTCGCCGCCCTCTTTCATTTTCTGAGCCATACCCTTGAGCTTGGCCAAGAATTCTGGATTCTTCAACTTTTCAGCAAAGCCCTTCGGTAGTTTGCCTTCCTTTATTAGTTTTTCAATCAGGGCTGGGTCTGGTGGATCCCCTAAGCCTTCAAGAAAAGCACTTAACTGATTGCCAGAGAATCCATAGCGACCAACCCGGTAATGACCGTCTGGGTGGCGTCTTACTGTTTCGTAGGCATTGTCACGATCAGGCTTCCATAGGCCTGCTACTGCTTCTTTGACGCCCATTTCTTTGTCTGATTCGTTGAGCTGACGGGGCACGTCACGGGTGCCAAATGAACCCATACGCTCAGTTGCAGCCATGGGCATATCAACGCCATTGCTTCCTTTAAAACGATTGGTTTCTTCTATTGCTTGCTTGGTTTCAGGTGTTAGATCCGGCAGGTCCTTTGCAGGCTTTAGATTCTGGCTAGCCTCTAGCTCGGGCGAGATAATATTGTCTTGATCATTAATTGGAACGCCATCAATTGCGAGCGGGTTCGTCGCTTTAATCCGCTCTGAAAGATATTTCACTAGTTCATCGGCAGCGTGACTCTGGGCATCAGTTGGATTTATCTGCCCTGGAGCGCGCTCAATCTGCACTTTGATTTCTTTGGAGTTAAGCTTTTCTGGATCACCATTCATTTCAATGCGACCGTCGGCTTTTACAACAAAGTGTGGCTGTTGCTTTGGCGGCTTGTCGAGATCTTGCAATTCGACGTTGATCTTTGGCACGCTCTTATCGATAGCCGGGCTGGCGTCAAGCCGTTCTGTGGGTGTAATTTTGGTGTTGTCTGTGATCAGTCCACGAGAAGCGAGTTCACTAGGAGCTTTGAGGAAGTCGAGTTGTTTGGTTGCGGCATGGACGTGAGCCACTGGAGGAACTTCTAACTTCGCACCAGTGTCAGCTCCGGCAGCGGGGGCTGCGGCGACAGACGATTCAGGACTACTAAGCAAATGCGAGGCTTGAATTCCAAGTGGACTAACGTGGCCTACTCGATGAGGTTGAATAACCTTGTCGCTGGCTCCGCTATCGCTTCCTGATTTTGCCGGGGTCGTCATTGCTGAATTCCTAGTCGTTGGTACAGACATATTTTTGTCTATTATGTATGGTATCGCAATGGGGAAATCACGTAGGAAATTCTGAGCATTAGCTAGCGTAAAATCCCCAGAGACAATGAGCCTGTCCTGTGGGAACATGCTATCTACCCCACGTGAGCTAATCTTCAGAGAGACAACGGCGATAACTTGCCTGCTACTGCATTGCTCGCAATCTAGTCAATAATTTAGGGCCAGTCTATGACCACAGCGATTCTTCTGCCAGCACCTCCATTTGATCGTGCCAGTGCCATTCTCAAAGTTCGCCTAGCTGAGGATGGCTGGAACAGCAGAGACCCGCAGCGAATTGTCAAAGCATACTCAAGCACTAGTAAGTGGCGCAACCGCGCAGAATTTGCTACTGGTCACGAAGAGATAATTCAATTTCTCACCCGCAAGTTTTCAAAAGAGCTTGAGTATCGCCTTATTAAAGAGCTCTGGGCCCACATAGATGACCGCATTGCAGTGCGCTTCGCCTATGAATGGCACGACGATAGCGGTAATTGGTTTCGTTCGTACGGTAATGAGAATTGGCAGTTTGATGCAGACGGACGCATGGCCGAACGCCATGCCTCAATCAATGATTTGCCCATTTTAGAGAGTGAGCGGAAGTATCACTGGTCCTTAGGTCGGCGCCCAGATGACCATCCGGGCTTAAGCGACCTGGGCCTGTAGCGGCAACCACAGTCAACTTGTTTTGTTCCCAAATTAGCCGTAGACGGCGAACAGTATTTGAACTGTTGTATTCGGCCATGCCTTAGGTGCGGCCTCCTTTAGTATCAGTTTATTGACTGCTACTGAACAAAAAGAGATTTTCTATGTACTACTTGGCCAACGAGCGCAAGCTTGCAACGACAGGAAAGAGCCTGTTCAACAGACTCTACCTTTATACAAAAGAACGGTTTCCTCTCGCACAATATGGTGTGATCACTGCTCTTTTTGCCTTTTGTGGTCTGAGCTTATCTAGCTCACTGAGGACAGGGCAGGCTCATTTCAGCTTGGCACAGTTTGCCGTGGCGGCACTAACCACCTTTATTTTGTTCTATCAACTGCGAGTTGCCGACGAGTTTAAAGACCACACTGACGATTGTCGTTACGCCCCAGAAAGACCAGTACCTAGAGGGCTTGTTAGCCTGCGCGAGCTTGGTTCTTCGGCAGTACTATTGGCGTTGCTTCAGCTAGCCCTGACCAGTCTCAAACCTGGTTTGTGGCCGTTTCTATTTGCTATCTGGATCTATTTTGCTCTGATGTCGAAAGAATTTTTCATTGCCAGCTGGCTGAGGCAGCACCCTGTTTACTACATGCTTAGTCACATGTTTATCTTGGTCTTTAGCGATTTGTTTATTACCGCTGTTGACTTTGTCGGCAGCAGTAAGGGCCCAGTGTTGTTATTACTGTTCTTTCTAACAGGTAGCTTCTTTAATGGCATGGTGATTGAATTTGGTAGAAAAATCAAAGCACCAGAATGTGAGCGAGAAGGTATGGAGAGCTACTCCCGCGCCCTCGGTTTGCAGCCAGCCGTAATTGCGCTGACTGCCTCTGTCATTGCGGCCCAAGCCTCTCTCTCACTGGCTCTGCCGCACTACTCAAATCTTGCCACCCTAGTCTTTGCTGTCTTTGACTGTTTTGCCTTTGCAATATTTCACCAGTTTATGACCAAACCAAATTTGGCCAATCAGAAAAAGCTAGATGCCATGTCTGGCTTACTGGTAGCACTCTCCTACTTAACAATTTCACTTATCTCTTGGATATAAAAATGATATTTACAATTGAGCAATTACTAAAACTATCAAAGGCTGAGCTTAATACTGTGGCTGGTGGCAAGGGTAGCAATCTTGTCAAACTAGTACAGAATGGTTTGCCAGTACCACCGTTTTTTATAGTCTCGTCTAGGGTACTGGAACTAACTTACATCAAGCACTGGGGTGTGGAGCTGGCGGAAGACATTAAAGCCAGTCGCTCCGATTTAGCCGAAAGAATTCGCCAATCGGCAACATCGCATATGTGCGCTCTTGAATTTTCTAGCTCAAAACTAGAGCTATTCACAAACAATGCTTGCACCAATTTCGCTGTGCGTTCATCGGCTATTGATGAAGATGGAGAGAAATCATTCGCCGGTCAACTCTTATCATTTTTGAACGTGCCCCAAGAGCAAATTGTAGAAAAAATCTTTCAAGTTTTTGCATCGAGCTTTGAGCGCCGGGTGCTTGCATATCGTAAGCTCAATCGCCTAGGAGCAGCAATGATTCCGTCTGTCGTGGTACAGCAGATGATAGCTGCCGATAGCGCTGGTGTGCTCTTTTCCTATGATCCAGTCAAACTAGACACTGACCACGCGGTGGTAGCAATCACCCGCGGCCTAGGAGACAAATTAGTAGATGGTGCCATCGACGGCAACACAATCTATTTGAATCGACAAGCAGATGCGATAGAAGAAGAAAGTGATTTACTGTCAAGAGCTCAAGCAGAGCGGCTTCTGCAGTTACTCAGAGAATGCGAAACTATCTTCTCATGCCCCCAAGATATCGAGTTTGCTATTGCCGCAGGAGAAGTTTATCTGCTTCAAGCCCGGCCGATAACGACAGCCAAGCAGAGGGAGACTTTTGACACAACCCGTGTTTTCGACGGTAGCAACATTCAAGAGAGCTATCCTGGCATTACCAGCCCGCTGACATTCTCGTTCATTAACAGCGCCTACCAAGAAGTCTATAAAAGCTTTTGCCGGCTCATGGGTGTCGAAGAAAGAGTGATTCAAGCTGAAGGTGACCTCTTTAGCACCATGCTCGCCTACATCGATGGGCGGGTTTATTACAACCTGGCATCTTGGTATCGCCTAATGGCACTACTTCCGGCTTATCAAACCAACCGATCATTTATGGAAGGAATGATGGGCCTCAGCCAATCGGCTAGCGAAGTCAGCGCTTTTGACAAAGACGAGACCAGCAAGAAAGTCACAGCCAGAGATTACTTCAATACAGTCAAAGCAATCGCTTGTATTGGTTCTAACTACTGTCGCTTAAATGGCCAGATCACTGAGTTTAATTCTCGGCTCGATTTGGCTTTGCTTGACTGCGAGCTTGAATCAATGAGCCTAGATCAGCTCTACATCCAATACAGAAGCTTACAGGCTAAGTTATTGAGCAACTGGCAAGCACCAGTAACAAACGATTTCTTCGCCATGGTCTTCTTTGGTGTACTGAAAAAACTAGCAGTCAACGCAGAAAGTGAAGAGGAAGAAAAAGAGGATAGTCAATATGTCTATAACTTACTTCTTCAAAACCATGGCGGCATTATTAGTGCTGCTCCCCCTAAATTAATTGCTCAAATAGCGGCCTTAGTCTCGATTGACAAAGAGCTTTGTCGTGCCATGGTCGCACGCAATCAGTCGTTGAGCATGGAGCTGCTCAAGCACCACACTGAAGCTCATGAGCTCTATTTGAGCTATCTCAATCTATTCGGCGATCGTAGTATCGGTGAACTGAAGCTCGAAACAAAGTCAGTCAAAGATGACCCTGCAGTTCTGCTCAACACCATCGGCAATCTGGCCTTGAATGGCCAACCATCAAAACAATCACCGCTGCCTGACGAGAACAAAGGCAAAGACCGGAGCAAAAGCAAGAGCCTAGCAAAACAGCTACTGATAAAGATTGTTGCTAGCCAAACGAAACAGTCTTTAGCCCAGAGAGAGAATTTGAGATTTGCTCGCACTAGAGTCTTTGGTCGAGTACGAAAAATTGTTCAAACTATGGGCCAGAGGCTGACTGAGCAAAACTACATCGACTGTATGGAAGACGTTTTCTATCTAACAGTCGAAGAGTTACTGGGCTTCATCGATGGAACAGCAGTCTCGACCAATCTGCGAGCAATAGTTGAATTGCGCCAAAAGGAGAGTGCTAAATTTGCCCAAAGCGCACCAGAAAGGCTGGTCTTAGTTGGCGCAACCGGGTTGAAGAGAGCCCATTTGTTTACTGGTAAGGAGCGGCCTGAAGACAAAGGAGGAAAGCACGGGCAGCTTGTGCTAAAAGGGCTTGGGGCCTCAGCTGGAATAGTGACAGGGCGGGCCCGTGTCATTCGCAATCCTGAAACTGAAATGCTTGAGCCGGGCGAGATTCTTGTGGCCGACCGCACAGATCCTGGTTGGATAGTGCATTTCGCTACATGTAAAGCAATCGTGGTTGCTCACGGCAGCCTACTATCGCACACCGCCATAGTGGCCCGCGAGTTATCTATTGCCGCCGTTGTTTCATGCAAGGGTGCTCTTGAGATGATTGAAACTGGAGACACAATTGAGGTTAACGGCTGCACTGGTGCTGTATCGCTAATTTCGCGCCCCGCTAAGAAAGAGAGTGAGAGTCATGCAATTCCTGCCTAAGCAAAAAAAACTAAATCAAAATCTAATTCGCTATTCTCAATGCTGGGAAGACACAGACCTAGTGCTCAATACTATGGCTGTATCGCCTGGCGACACAATTCTTTCGATTGCCTCTGCTGGCGACAATACTTTGTCACTACTGACCACTAATCCTGGCAGAGTCATAGCCGTAGACTTTTGTCAGGCACAACTAGCTGTAGTGGCACTAAAAATTGTGGCTTTTAGACTATTGAGTTATGAGGAGTTATTACCATTCTTAGGTATCTATGATTGCTCAGCAGAAATAAGACTGGCGACATATGTCAGACTTCGGAGTGAATTACCACCTCAGTTCAGCCATTTCTTTGACGAGCGTCCAGAATTGATTGAGTGCGGCATTATCGCTAGCGGCAAGTTAGAGCGCTACTTCTCAATTTTTCGTCAAGTGATATTGCCACTAGCCCACAGCCGAAAAATAATAAATGCATTATTTGAAAGGCGCAGCCGAATCGAGAGGCAAGAGTTCTTTGACAAGCAGTGGAATACAATATGGTATCAAGTTGCCTTCAAGCTCTTTTTTGGCAAAACCACCATGGCTATGATTGGTCGCGAGGCAAGCTTCTTCAAAGAAGCGTCCTCATCTGATTCGCTCTCTAGCTTCCTGGCTAATGCTTCTAAAGCTGCCTTAACAGAGGGCGACCCCAGCACCAATCACTATCTTCGGTATATTCTGACCGGCGAATTCGGTCAGGTTTTGCCCCATTATTTAAGACGCGAGAATTTCGAAATCATTCGATCAAACTTGGACAAGATAACTCTGGTAGAAGGGAGTTTGCAAAGTATCTTAGAGAAGTTGCCGCATAGTTCAGTGGACGCCTTTAATTTGTCTGATGTCTTCGAGTACATGACCGAAGGTAATTGTCAGACTCTAGGCCATAGCATTAGCAGAGTGGCCAATAACGGAGCTAGAGTTGTCTACTGGAATATGGCAGTAGATAGACTAGCCAATCAGTACGATAACAACCTTTGCGCCAGTCTGAGATTTAACCAAAATCTGGCAGCCACGAGCACCACTTTTTTCTATAGACGCTTCTGCTTAGATATTGCTACCAAGGGAGCGGCGTAATGACTGCGCTACTTTCTATTACTAGTGCATTAGCTAGTTCAGCCTTGATTCTTGCGCTGCTGGTCACAATCCTTTGGCTGCTCTCTCGCTTTACCAAACCATCTGAGACTTCACGCAAAATTACTCATATGCTCATGGGGTTGGCTTGCCTAAGCTTGCCCTGGCTATTCAGCTCACCAACACCTGTTATTGTTTTATCGATTGTTGTCTCAATTCTCCTGAGCGGGCTTAAACTATCAGAGCAATCAAAGCTCTACCCTGTGCTGTTTTCAGTAGGCAGACGATCAATTGGTGAAGTCTGTTTTCCACTTGGGGTCTCACTTACCTTTATTTTAAGCAATGGAGTACTGGCCCACTACATTGCACCAGTCGCGATACTTGCTCTTGCTGATTCATTATCTGCACTAATTGGTATGAAGTTCGGCTCTAAGTTCTACAAAGTAGTGAACGGCAGTAAGACTCTAGAAGGTTCATTAGCTTTTTTTCTTACGGCGGCGCTGACGGCCTTTATCTCACTTAGTTTGCTAACTACAGCAAGCTTGTCTCATGTCTTTACGCTGGCTCTAATTGCAGCTATTGCTGCCACTGCTTTTGAAGGCATGTCTTGGGGCGGCCTCGACAACCTCTTTGTGCCAGTAGGAACGCTGCTGGTGCTGGCCCAAGTAGATGGTCAATCTGAGCTGCAGCTCTCTCATACACTTGCAGTTTTTATTGGTGTCTTCCTTCTGATCTTGGCCCTCAAGCGTTTATCGACTCTTGAGGGTGGTGCCGCCCTAGCTGTGGTTGGCTACATGTATGTCTGCTATATGCTCGGCGGATTGGCTTGGATTTTACTACCAGTTGTTCTCTATGCCAGTTACAGGCGACTGATGCCAAAACGTTTTGCCAAAATCGTTTCGACACACTCAATTTTTGGTGTATTATCAGTCGCTTCAGTGGGTATCTTTTGGCTACTGGCCAGTCACAAGAGCGACGTCTATATCTATCCGTATGCTACAGCTTTAGCTACTCATGGGGCCATCATTGCTTCCGCTCATATTCACTTAAATGCTTTTGACGACTGTGCTAGCTCGGACAAGCTAAAAATATATTCTTTGGTTTGCTCTGTGCTGAAGAGCTGGTCGCTGATTTTCATACCACTTGTGTTCATAACTGGTCTTGCAACAGACCACATTGTCCAAATCTTTCTTGCTCCAGTTTGGATTTTTGTCGCCACAGCACTATTTGTGACAACAACCAAGGTTGGTCCTGATTTTCGCAATAGCGCAAGCCGCTGGATAAAACAAGGTGCTTGTGCCGCAATTGGCTCAGCACTTGCTTTAGTTGGCACACTATAGAGGTTTCAAATGACTGTACTTGCTCGACAACAACAAAGTCTACAAGAGTCTCAACTGGTGACAAGCAATGGAGCCAGTGCCAGACTGTATTTAGGCGAAAACTTTGCCTCATTGGGTAGCGTTGAATTCTCACATAATAACAATAGAACTGCCGCGCTAGACCTACTTAGACTGGCAGCCAGCATGGCTCACAAGCAAGGGCAAAAGACTTTGATTGCCCCCCTTGACGGCGATACCTGGCACAGCTATCGCACCATAATCGAAAGTTCGGCTCAACCAAAGTTCTTCCTTGAGCCTGATTCACTTCTATCTGCTGATATTTTGAAAGAGGCTGGCTTTGAGCTGATTGCTCAATATTCATCTTCGCTTATAGATTTGGCAGCCTCTCAGGGGGCTATTGACACTACTATCGCTAAACGTCAAACAGCAATTGAAAGCTCGTTCTCAATCAGACACCTTAACTCAAACAAGTTTGAAAGCGAGCTAAAAGATATCTACGATCTCTCGCTCAGTAGTTTCGCAAACAATTTTCTCTATCAAGCTATTGCCTTTGAACAGTTTGCTGAACTCTATCGACCCTTATCAGCACTAATCAGCGACGAGCTAGTTTGGCTGGCATTCAATCAATCTAAGTTGGTTGGCCTAATGTTTGCCCTACCCGACCAACTCAATAAAGAGCAAATAATTCTCAAGAGTGTAGCTGTTCATCCTGAATTCAGTGGTCTTGGTCTCGCCAGTTATCTGCTAGCTTGCGTGCACAAAGAAGCTGTCAAGCTTGGTTTTACTCACTCAGTACAAGCGCTATACAAAGATGAAAATAGATCGGCGGCCCTGACAGCAGACCTTTCAACAAATTTAATTAGACGTTACGGTCTCTTTGCTCTTGATCTCAATTCTCTCAAAAACAATATCAACCGTAACAACCGTAACAACAAATAGGTCTGCAATGAACATCGCCACCACGTTAGAGAAACTTGCTCAGGTTCATCCTCATCGTCTAGCAATTGTCGAAGAGACGAAGAGCACTACCTATGCGAAGTTAAATCAGCAAGTGGTATCAGTAGCCAGTTATCTCAATTGCATTGGAATAAAAAAGGGCGATATTGTTTTGCTCTATGTCAACTTGAGTAGCGAATTGTATGCTCTTCTTCTTGGTATAAATCGCATCGGAGCAGTGGTGCAATTTATCGATCCTACTTACGGGCCAAAAGAACTAAAACACTGCATTCAGCTGGCAAAACCAAAGGCAATTGTAGTAGATGATCGACTGTCTCTATTAGCTCGGTTAGCAGCACCATTTTTTGGTATTAGAAAAATACTGACTCTATCTCAGTTCGATTTATCGAGCGAACTAAGCTGCACGAAGATTCCGCCAGTTGGTATTTGCCAGGTTGAGGATGACCCTGCCTTAATTACTTTCACCAGTGGCAGCTCTGGTAATCCTAAGGGAATTGTTAGAAGCCATGGGTTTCTCGGTGCTCAGTGTCAAGTGCTGAGAGACGAATTAGCCATAGGCTCTTGTCATTCTGAAATCACCACATTGCCAGTTTTCGTTTTAGCAAACCTTGCCAGTGGTGTCACCTCTATTTTGCCCGGCAGCAATTTAAGTAGTCGCTTCAAGATCAAACAGCAAGCTCAAGCAGCCCAATTGACAGGGCAAATACTTGAGCACCTGCCCGAACGCATACTGGCAGCCCCGGCCTTTCTTATGCAAATTGCTTGTTATCTTAAAGAGCAAAATATTAAGTGCTATTTTGTCAAAGAAATTCTAACCGGTGGCGGGCCGGTTTTTCCGCAACTACTATTCTTGTTGCGCGCGGTTTTTCCTACCGCGAAGTTGACCACTGTTTATGGCTCGACTGAAGCTGAGCCTATAGCTCACTTTGAGCTTTCAAGCGACCCTTTAGCCAAATATGATGTCGCTGCTGCTGGTCTTCCTCAGGGCAAAGTTTCACCTCGAGTAGATTTGGCAATTTTGCCTGGTGCGCTTCAGTCAGAATATTCCGAATCTCAATTCGAGACATTGAGAGCCCCGGCCAATGTCATTGGTGAGATTGCCGTAGCTGGCAGTCACGTTATTGACGGCTATATTGACGGAATTGGTGATAGAGAAAACAAGATAAGAGTCGGCAGTCGCACTTTCCACCGCACTGGCGATGCTGGATATCTTGATACTCAAGGAGTGCTCTATCTGGTCGGTCGGGCGGCAATGAAAATAGGTGTTCCTGGTGGCTTTGTCTATCCGTTAGCAGTTGAAGCCAGTGCCATGGCCACAGGCTTGGTTGATAGCTGTGCTTACCTGGTTGTGCGAGATCAGCGAGTGCTGGTGGTCAAACTTTCTGCTATAGCCGGTAGAGATGCAGAGGCCGTGCTACTCAAGCGCCTTGAGTTTGCCTACATCGACAAAATAATTGTACGAAAAGGGCTGCCCATGGACAAACGCCACAGTTCTAAAATTCTCTACAACAAGCTCAAAAACAGCCTTTAACTAGTTCTCGGTCTTGGGCACGTGAGTAGAAATCATGCTCTCTTCAGAGCGCTCAAAGGCCTCTAGCTGCGAAGTTGGCACGTTTATACCAGTCAGTTTATTGCCATAACCAAGGGTGACCATACGATCTTGAACGGCAAATATATCTTCTACATATCGAGCAAGTGCACGACCTTGAGGAACAATTTGCTCAACAGTGGCACTAAGGAAATAGTCAGCGGTAACACCACCAGCTACATTAGCGTTGCGCTCAGTGCCCCATTTTGTGGCAAAGCGCAAAGTAAGTGGAGCGCCAGGCTTGGCCATTAAGCTCAATTTTCGACTAAAACCTTGACTATTCAGGTCAATTTCACCAAGAAGCTGATTAAATGAGTCAGGACCGTTTGGCAATTGCCCTTGCATGCGCCCAGCTGCCACACCCAGTTCCTGAGCTAAAAGCTCCACCAGTGAGGCGAAAGCGGCGACGCCTTGAAGATCGATTGTCTTGCCAGTTCCATCAAAAGTCATAACTTGTTCCATCTATTACTATGAACGCAGTGTTAAACATTCCAAATGATGCCAGTTAAGTGCGAATTCTTCAAGTACAGTAGTTTTTATGCAAGTGCAAAATATTCCTGATAGAGCTAAGCCTGTTGCCCTAACACGTGAATGGGCCGAAATGATCAAGTTAGAGCATACAGTTTTTGCTCTGCCATTTGCCCTGTCGGGCCTAATACTGGCCACTTCGACCCTGCCATCCTTTAGTACAGTGGCCTTCACTGTTTTGGCTTTTATTGGTGCCCGCTCAGCGGCCATGACACTCAACCGACTAATAGACGCTCGCATTGATGCTATTAATCCCCGTACTAAAGACCGCTCCATTCCTGCTGGCCGCATCAAACCAGCCACGGCTGTGCTTTTTACCATAGCTTCTTTTGCCCTAATGCTGGCAGCAGCCAGTCAGCTGCCTTTGATTTGCCTACAGCTATCGCCCATTGCTGTGTTTTGGCTCAGTTTTTACTCATTCACTAAACGCTTTACCTGGCTCTGTCACATTGTTCTCGGCATTGCTCTGGGTGGAGCGGCCTTAGGCGGTTGGGTGGCAGCCAGTGGAACCATTGTGGGGGCCGCACCATGGCTTCTATCTTTTGCTGTAGCAACATGGGTAGCAGGTTTTGACATTATTTACGCTTGCCAAGATGCTCAGTTTGACAGCGAGAATAAACTGCACAGTATTCCTGCGCGATTTGGTTTAGCTAGTGCCTTGAATATATCTATCGGTCTACATGTTTTTACGGTAGGCTTTTTGGTAGCACTTGGCTTTTTCCTGCAACCGCCAGCCGGTATCTTCTACTTTATTGGTGTCGCCTTAGTAGCGGCCATGCTTATTTATGAGCATAGCCTGGTGAAGCCAAGCGATCTGTCAAAAGTGAATGCCGCATTCTTCACCACCAATGGTGTCGTCTCAATTGTCACTTTCTTAACAATTCTGCTTGATCGCTTGTTTTAATTTGCACTGCCCTTAATGGCATATTTGAACTCTATAACTCGGATAACTCGGCTGGCTTTAGCTGATTACTCCTCAGTAGAGAAATAAGTAAAGTTACAGTTGCTCGGGCGCCAATAAGAAGAATTTCTTCATCAAAGACGTCCCCGTCACGGTAAACATTGGCCATCAGCTTTCGCGGCCGGGTTTGCAGGGCCAACTGAAACACCAATCCTGTGGGCCGTTCAGCCTCAGCGAAAGGCAACTACCCATTTATTGACTACTTTTAGAACTTGGTCAACAATATCAATCATCCTTTAGAAGCACTTGAAAATACTGGGCAATAAGTTCATTCTATGGGTTGTCAAATTTGACGATACCCGATGAGGTAACCATGTTCATCCAATCAGTACTGCAGAACATCGGCTGGTTTTTAGGCGCATGCGCTACAGTTTCATTCATTGAGCATCAAGTACATGCTCGTTTGATGCACCAAAAGAATTTTCTCAGTAAATACACGTCCAGTTTCAAGCGTGTTTATGAAGCTCATGCCATTAATCACCACGGACACTACTCAAAGATTTTCACAGATGAACCAGTTGCTCCAGGCAAAGACGAAGAAATTCGTTTGACGGTTCACAAAGCTCCAATCAAAACTTTGCCTCTGATTCTCTTGATCTCACTAGTTTCGATACCTGGCGCCCTTATATTTTGTTTTGTAGTTGTGATGCACCACTGGATCTGGAACAAAATCCACTTAGAAATGCACAAGCCAGAACAACGCAGCTTCAGCAAGTGGGCATCCTATAAGTTCCTAGCTCGGCACCATTATCTACACCACGTTTATCCAAACAAAAACTACAACGTTGTCTTTCCCTTTGCTGACTATGTAACTGGAACCAATGTGCACGCATCGAAGTCTGAACTGCTCGAAATGTATGATCTTGACTTGCTTCCACTTAAGCCAGCCGAGCTAGCCTCTCTCAAAGAAGCTGCTGCTCAAGAAAAGCAAGAGAAGCAAGCCAAACAAGAAAAGCAACTAGCTACTCTTCGTGGCTAACTTCTAGCTTTTTACTTCGAACTAATTTCAATAGTTACACGCTCTGGGCATTCTGTTGCCCAGAGCTTTTCTATGTAGTGCTTAGCCGCGGATCTTCCACTGCTGAGAATGCGCCTGTGCTCTAAGACTCGCAGGGGCATATAGACGACAATCGCTGTTAGCCAAGCCTGTACCGAACAAACACCAACATGAAGTGATTCAGTGCCTGGCACAACACCAGATGTGAGCACACCGACAAAGCCAGCCACAAAAAGAGCAATGAAGGCCGGCCATCTAACTGCTGGCAAACTAGCTGAATCAGGCACGCTTGAAAGGTCATGGGATTGCCCCAGTAGGCGACTGATCATGAAAAATTCACAGAGCATAATCACTGTTACTGTGGGCAGAAAAACGCAATTGAGCGAGGCAATTGCCTCTAGCGATTTAGCAATGCCAGCGGTCGACAGCCAAGCAGCTAAGCTAGCACAGACTACTGCTAGAACGGCACAGACGCCATGATGCGGCAGCTTCTTAATATTTTCAACGGCATTGATCATGCCGTATAGATTCGAATCGTTGCAGGCGAAATAGGCTACAGCTAGAACAATGGCGGCGATTGCAGCAATGCCACCAAAGGCATAGACATTTATGTAATTGGTTGCGGCACCATAATCAGTGATACCAGATAGTCTTGAAATCATCCAGCCTGTAATTGGGAAAATAATTTGTCCAATTAAGAGCGCAATCGTCAGTGGTAATGCCGTCAACCACTTGTTGGTCTTGCCATAGCGCCAGTAGTCAGCTTCGTTTCCCCAAACGGCGAAGCCAATGACAAATCCTGAAACTGAAGTTAGGGCGGTGAGAAAAGGCACATGCGGTATAGCACTGAGAGCTGTGATTGGGCAAGTTGGTATCACTTTAAAGAATGTGTAACCAACCATGCACAGCAAAAGTGGAGCGGCCAGATAGCGGGCGAAGTTAGCAACACCAGAAAAGCCAAAAAAGTTATTGAACGCCATCAAGACTGCCAAGCCAGCGGCCATATACATTACTGGAATATTGCAATGGAATAAACCGTTGAGAGCGTCAGCTAATAAAAGTGCCGCCAAGGAATACCAGGCAATGAATATCCAGAGCAAATTGAAAGATACAAGCCGCGAGCCCCAGCGGCCAAAGACTTTACGACTGAGGATGCCATAAGGAAGACCACTGAGTGCCCCTAAATAGGCTGATGGAATGGAATAGGCCAAGAGAACAATACAGCTTAGAGCAGTGCAGACAATCACTTGCGAAAGGGTAAGACCTTCCTTGTACCACTGAAAGCCTATCAAAACAGAGGGAAAGGCGGTCACCATGGTGATCCACAGAAGCCCCATTGTGGCTGCACTACGCCGTTCATTTAGAGGAACAGCTTCGCGGGAGTGATCTTCGCTCACTTCTTGATGAACAACTGTTGCTTGATCTGATAGCTTTAACTGCATGCGACATCCTCTAGTCATCTAAACTGTTGCGTGCTAACCGAAAAATAGACAAGGATGCCCCAACTAGTGATTGAGAGTATGGCAAAACTACTTGTCAAGCAATCGTAAAACCACGAAGACACCAATCTAGATTGAATAGCCCTTGACGCGGCCTTAGGCCGTCAATAGGCTAAACTTGATGGCTCCCATTCGGTTTCACCCCATGATCAAACTACGAGCGGCTCTCGTCGCCATTCTTTCCTTGAGCCTTTATTCAGTCGCCCCCACCTCCCTGGCAGCCACTGGTGAAATTGTGGAGACCTTGTCGGCCGATCGCAGCGAAGCAAAATTATTTCGGCCATCCCCGATTGTGGGCAAACCCAAAATAGGTTTAGCCCTTGGTGGTGGCGGTGCTCGTGGAGCGGCTGAAGTCGGCGTACTTAAAATTTTAGAGAAAGAAGGCATTCGCTTCGACTGTGTAGCCGGCACTAGCATAGGCTCTGTTATCGGCGGCTTTTACTGCCTTGGGGCAACGGCAGAGCAGATGGAAGAGGAGTTCAAAAGCGGTGAAGTTATGCGCAACTTTATGGCTGTACCACTGACTTTTCGACTGCTTGTTGCACCGGTGTTTTTGCTACTTAGACCTTTCAGTCACAATAAGTATGACGGTCTCTATGGCGGTGATAAGTTTCGCAAATACATAGTGGGGAAACTTACAACCGAAGACGATCTGATTGAGGACATGAAAATACCCTTCGCCGCCATCGCCTTAAATGTTGTCGACGGCAGACCCTACATGATACGCAAAGGGCACTTGGGATATGCCATGCAAGCCAGCTGTGCTGTGCCAGCTTTGCGCAAGCCGGTACCGATTGATGGCATGCTCTTCTGTGATGGTGGCGTGTCCTGCAACTTACCGGTCAAGCAATGCCGTGCCATGGGCGCCGATTTTGTCATCGCCGTCAATATAGACGAACCCTTTGAGCCAGTTCCACTTTCGACTTTTAAAAAGCCTGGAAGTATCACCAAGCGCATGGTTAAATGGGCATTGTTTGATATCGATGAGCCCCAAGCTGCTTTGGCTGACGTTACTATTCATCCAAATACCGAAGGAATTTCTTTGATCTCAACTCGACGCTCTGACGCCATTCGTGGAATCAAGGCCGGTGAAGAGGCCGCAACTGCAGCATTGCCAATGATTAAGAAGAAGCTCAAGGAAATTGGTGTTGAACCCTCCCTTGAGCTTAAACCTACTGACGCTCTTAACTCGGCACCACTGTCAGTGCCATAAAATCAACTCTAATCTTTAGGTTGAGTCTTACACGGTGCATCAGTGCTGCACTGACACTTTTGACCTTCTTTGAACTCAGCACAACAGCAGCAGCAGCAATCGCAACCTTTGCAAGGCTGGCAAGTTTTACTGTCACAGCATTCTGGTGGGCAACAAGCTTTACTCATATTCTTATCTCCTATTTGGGTTCTTTGATATGTTTGTCGCTATCGTCTAGCAAACACATAGCTTTTTGCAAAAGTCCAACCACACATTGATCTACTATTCGGTAATAGATCATGTTGCCACTGCGCCTTGTAGCAACAATGCCGCGATCGGCTAGCCTTTGCAATTGATTTGAGATGGCCTGGGGCGTCATCTCAATGGCGTTTGCAAGATCGCAAACACACATTTCTTCTACTCGCGCCAAAGTATGGAGAAGCCTAAGTCTGGTGTCATTAGCCAAGATCTTAAACAAATCTTCTAATGCTAGGGCTTGACTGGCGCTGATAGGCAATTGCTCAGGCAAGGTAACATGCACTGGGCAGCAGGTTTGAGCGACTTTGATTTGATTGAACTGTTGTTTCATGATTTCATACTATACTATTACACCGCCTTGTGGAATAGTTGAATTGTTAATTTTGCACTGACAAGCTAAGAACAATAATTAGTCAGTATTCGATCTCTTTCTGGCCATACAAAGCTAGAATCATAACGATGAAATTGGCAGCTGGTTTTATCCCTTAGTCGAATGAGAAACAATGATGGACGAAAAACAGCATTGGGAGAAAGTCTATGAAACTAAGGCTGCTGATGCTGTCAGTTGGTATCAGCCGCATTTAGAGAAATCACTGCAGTTGATTCTTAACGCGGCTGCTAATAGAGCCAGTCAAATTATTGACGTTGGTGGTGGTGAATCGACTCTTGCCGATGATCTAATAAATGCAGGCTACAAGAATATTAGCGTTTTAGACATTTCAGAAAAAGCAATTGATGTTTGCAAAAATAGGCTTGGCGATAAGTCTTCTTCAGTAACCTGGCTTGCTGCAAATATTCTTGAAGCTGAACTTCCCGCAAAGTTTTACGATGTCTGGCACGATCGAGCAGTCTTTCACTTTCTTACTTCTGAAGCTCAGCGCACCAAGTACGTGAAGCAAGTGGCGAAGGCCGTAAAGGCAGGTGGGCATATAATAGTTGCTACTTTCGGACCGCAAGGCCCAGAAAAATGCAGCGGCCTAGCAACAATGCGCTACGATGCCGACGCCCTTCATAATCAGTTTGGAAGAAGATTTCGCCTGGTAGAAAGTGCCACAGAACAGCACAATACTCCGTTTGGTACCACTCAGCAGTTTCTCTACTGCTACTGCAAGCTGGAAGGTTAGCAGTAAACGGCTAATCTAGTTAGTCTCAGAGATCTGGTCAAAAATTGTCTTTGCCATCATTCATCAAATTCAACATAATTGCCTGACCGGAAGAAGTTTTGGTATCAAGACCTTCTTTGACTGCAATCAAATGTTTGTTGCTGCCTGTAAAGTGATGAAAAATAGGTCTTAGTTCTAGCTGCTGCTCGCCGTCTTTATGACAAAATCGACCGAGATCAAAAGTAATCAAACCATCAGCTGCAGAAAGTGCTTTCATTGCATCAGAAAGGCCCAGGCTATCAGCAAACTTGTCTTCAAACACCTTTGTTATTGTGTAACCATGATGCTGGCAATAGTCTTCGATTACTGCTCTCTGCGTTTCACAGCTGCATAGATCGCCGCAATTTCTCACATAGGCTACAAGTCTAGTTTTTCTAGCATTAGAGACTGTTTTTGTCCCCCAGCGACTGCCGAGATTAGTACTGAGCCCATCAAGAAGATCATCACATGAGCAAGTTTGCTCTGCAACGGTTGATGCACTGCGCGTGTGAAGCGGTTGCCGCAAGCGCTCATCGCTTGATTGATCTCGGTTCCTAAATCTGTCTAACCAGCTCACGATATTTTGCCTCGACTTCGTAGTGTAGTGCTAATACTGCATACCTTAGCGCTATGTTCAGAACTGCACATCATCCGGTTGACTATTTGGTTTAGAGTGACCATTCTAGAGCAACTATTCCATACAGGGGGCACAATTTCGCCCTTACTCCTGAATGTAGTACTAAATTTACAAATTGCAAATTGAATTAGCAATTTGTAAATTCAGTACTGCGGTGCTAATGTATAAACATGATTACCCGCAGCGCAGCCAGTACGCTAAAGCAACTTGCTCAAAATTTTCCGGTGGTAACAGTGACCGGGCCACGTCAGTCTGGAAAAACCACCCTGGTTAAAATGGTCTTTCCTGATAAACCTTACGTTTCTTTAGAAGAACTTGATGTGCGCGACTTTGCAATCAACGATCCAAGGGGCTTTCTTAATCAATATCCTAATGGTGCCATCCTTGATGAAGTACAGCGCTGCACAGGTCTGTTCTCATATATTCAGTCAATTGTTGATGTTGACAAAGATAAGCGCTCAGGGCTATTCGTGCTAACAGGTTCACAACAATTTGGGCTACTGTCTAATATCACTCAAAGCTTGGCCGGTCGAGTCGCTTTGTTTACTTTACTGCCCTTCAGCCTTACCGAACTGCAAACAGCTAGCCATGCTCCCTCAGCAATTGAAGCCCTATTATTTCAAGGACTTTACCCGCCAATTTACGATAGACAACCAAGCCCGTTACAATGGTACGACAACTACATTCGCACCTACATAGAACGAGATGTACGCCAGCTGATAAACGTGCGAGATTTGACCACATTTCAGCGTTTTGTGCGCATTTGCGCGGCTCATACAGGGCAGTTGATCAATCTCTCGTCACTAGCAAACGATTGCGGTATCAATCACATGACCGCTAAAGCATGGCTATCAGTTTTAGAAGCAAGCTATCTAGTGACATTACTCTCTCCGCATTTTAATAACTTCAATAAACGTTTAGTTAAATCACCCAAGCTTTATTTTCTTGACACTGGTCTGGCTGCACGCCTGCTAGGAATTCAAACAAAGGAACAATTATTACTTCACCCTCAGCGTGGTGCATTGTTTGAAACCTGGGTTGTTAGCGAATTGCTGAAAGCTCGATTTAACCAAGCTTTGTCATCTAATCTATATTTTTGGCGGGATCATATTGGCAACGAAATAGATATCATAGTCGAGCAAGCAAACTGTCTCATTCCAATAGAAGTTAAATCCGGCAAAACAGTTGCTTCCGATTTCTTAAAAGGGCTAAACCACTGGCTTGGACTGGCCGGTGACTCGGCTGATAAAGCATGGCTGGTATATGGTGGCGAGCAAAATCAGGTGCGCAAAAACGTAGAAATCGTTTCATGGAATCATATCGCTGACCTAACTAGGTTATTGCAATAGCAAGCGAACCAGCACGAGATTTTTCACTCTGGTTGATGTCGTGCACCAATTTCTCTTGACTTACGCATTCTATGCCAGGTGGGTAAAACATTGAGTTTAAGGCTATTAAACCACCAAATTGAAGCAAGAGACTTCACCGTCGACGGTGCCGAGATAGACTTTGTCTTTGTTGATTAGTGGTGGCGCTTCTATTTGTTTATGCAAGAAGCGTTGAAAACGCAGTTTGCCATTAGCAGTATCAAAGCCTTGCATCCAACCATCTCTGCTGACGCTAATTACACTCGCACCAATGGTCTCCAAGGCCGCGCCAGGAGAGCCTTTCAGTGGTGCTTTCCATTTAAGTGTGCCGGAATATTTCTCACAACAATAGAGCCACTTATTTTCACTGGCGAACATAACTGAAGTGAAAACAATTACTCCGCTTTTTAAAATCGGGCTGAATGTTGGGTATTCCCAAATCAGGCGACCAGTCTCAGCCTCAAGGGCGAAACAAACACCGCCTTGGGTGCCCACATAGACAGTATCAACAGAGGCTGTCGGCGTGCTCACTATTCGACCATCAGCCACATACTTCCAATTTAGTTTGCCACTGTGCGCACCAATTGAATAGACATGGCCGCCTCGTGTGCCAAAGTAAAGTGAGTCACCATGGGTGCGAGGGGCAGCCACAATGGCATCAAGTGCACTAAAATTCCACAGCCTGCGCCCCATGCGGATATCCAAAGCTGTAACCTGACCAGTACGGTCGCAAACAATAACTTGGTTGCCTGACATGACTGGGCTGGCCAGCACTGGAGCCGGCCCTTCCCAGCTCCAAATTATTTTACCTGTGGCAGAATCAATTGCTTGAGTTTTACCAGCACTATCGCTCACAACTAAGCGACCATCAAGATAAATAGGAGAGGTCAAAATTGGTGCATCAGCATCAAAGTTAAAAGACTGCTTGCCTGTTTCTGACTGCAAGGCATAGAGGCGGCCATCGGTTGAGCCAACATATAGGGTCTTCTCATCGCGGCTAATAACTGGATGAGCGGCCCAGCCAATCGGACCATGGGTGGGAAAAGTCCAGAGTGCTGGCTCAGTTTCACTAATCTTTGCTGGAGCCAGATCTAGTTTAGAATCAAGTTTTGGATCTAGTTTGTGATCTAGCGCAGGAGCAGCGACAGGACCTGTAGATATTGTTGATGAACTTGCAGTATCAACTATGGGAGTGGAGATATTATTGTCTCTTATAAAGGTCGGCACACCTGTAATAAATACTTCTTCGCCGCGCTCACCTTTCTTTATGAGTGGCTGATCTCGATCCTTTACCGATTGATTATCAGAGCTTTTGCTTGATGGCGCCGTTGGTGCTTGAGACCCTTGAGTCTCTTGCACTACTTTGCCAGTGGGATTTCCTGGCGGTAAAACTAAGGGCTCAACTTGTACGTTATTTGGTGAATTTTTCTGAGCAACTAGGCGGGCCTTTTCTTTCGCTAAGCTTTGTTCAAGCTCCGCGGCCGTGGGTTCGGGAGGGGCGATATTATCGCGCTGTGCCGTTGACCGGGGCGACAAACCCATGCGAGCCACGCGCATTTCAAAAATTAAATCATCGACTATGCCGAGTACATCGGTCATTGATTTATAGCGATCGTCAGGCTGTTTTGCCATCATGCGTTTGACCACCCGGTCTAGCACTTCTGGTATTTCAGGGTTGAGACGTTTGGCCGACGGCACAGGAGCATTGGTATGCTTCATTGCCATTTCAATCATGCCTTGAGCGCGAAAAGGCAGCTGCCCAGTGCACATCTCAAAAAATAGAATACCCATCGAATAAATATCAGAACGGTGGTCTTGCTGTTCGCCACGACAAAGTTCTGGAGACATATAAGCTGGTGTACCCATGCCTTTGGTGGCAGAATTGAGATAAACCCGGCCAACAAGCAAGCGCGCTAGGCCAAAGTCACCAATTTTTAAGTCACCTTCATTAGTGATAAAAATATTGTCGGCCTTGACGTCTTGGTGAACTACGCCGCGTTTGTGAGCAAAAGACAAGCCTGAAGCCAATTGTTTCATCCAATTGAGACAATGCTCAAGGGGAAGGGGCCCCTGGGCCACCCGGGCGGCTAAGTTTCCACCAGGCAGATACTCCATGGCCACGAAATGGTGCTCTCTACCGTTGCGAACCTCAGCACCAATATCAAAAACAGTGACAATATTAGGGTGGTCGAGCTGGGCCGCGAGCCTGGCTTCTTCTCTAAAAACGTCTACATTTTTCTTATCTGCCATTAGGCTGGGCAATAGCATTTTAATGGCGACATCGCGCAAGAGCAGTTCATCACGGCAATGGTATACAACCCCCATACCGCCCACGCCAATTTCTTCGAGCACCGAGTAGTGGCCGTCTTCGAGTTTATCGCCGCGTGAAAATATTCTGGGGGCCACTAATCTTCAATCTCCTAGCAGGCTCTATTTTATTATCTTCTGGTAATCTCGGGGTTGTAAGAAGGCGCTAAAATGACAACGTCAACCTCGGGAACTTACGATGAGCCAACCTGCATTAAACCAGTTTAACAGCACTTGCCCTCCGACCGATGACCCCACTTCAAGCGATCACGTTACTTTTGACGCCTCAGTGGAAGCCCTCAATAAGTTACCAGTAACCGCCACTGTTGCTCAAGGGCAACTGGTACTAGAGCAAGAGGCTCAAGCACTTTTACGGGCAAAAAGCCGACTCGGTCCTAGTTTTGATAAAGCATTAGAACTATTGTTGGGCTGCAGCGGCAAAGTTGTGGTCACCGGAATGGGCAAGTCAGGCCATATCGGCTGCAAGATTGCTGCAACCTTCGCCTCGACTGGCACTCCAGCCTTTTTTGTACACCCGGCCGAACTGCGCCACGGCGACTTTGGCATGCTCGATGAGCGCGACTTGGTTATTGCTCTGTCTAGCTCAGGCGAAACTCAAGAAATTAAATTGGTGCTCGAACCAATTAAACGACTTGGTCTCAAGCTCATTGCCTTGACTGGAAATTTAAGTTCTACCCTGGCTAAGTACTCAGACGTCACCATCGATGTCTCAGTAGAGAAAGAAGCTTGCCCTCTAAATCTAGCACCCACCACATCAACTACTGTAGCTCTAGCCATGGGCGATGCACTAGCGATGGTGCTGATGTCAGAGAAAGGAATTGAAGCAGAAGATTTTGCCAAGAGCCACCCAGGCGGCAATCTCGGCCAGAAACTAATAACTGTTGAAGGCATTATGCGCTGCGGCTTTGATGTGCCAATAGTTTCGCTAGATGCCACCCATGAGATGGTTGTAGAAGAAATTGGCAGAAAGAAATTGGGCTTCACAGCAGTCTGCGAAGACGACGGCAAGCTCAGAGGCATAATCACTGACGGTGACTTACGCCGCTCACTTTCAAAGTATCGCGAACAAGTCTTTGACAAGAAAGCTCGTGACCTTATGACCGGCTGGCCAAAAACTATTGCCTCTCATTCACTGGCAGTAGAAGCTTTACGTATGATGGAAAAGCACTCGATTTCAGACATCTTGATTGTAGACGGCAATATGAGACCAGTCGGCTTAATCGACTTGAAAGACTTGCTACGGGCCGGGATTATTTAGATAGCTTAGCCTAAATTCAGCTTGTTCAGCTTCGCGTCGGGCTAATATAGTGGCTCTGCTGTCTGTCAAATATGGATCGCGAAATGGTACTTGCGAGCTTTTGCCGAGGCGTCTGAGTTCTTCTCCAGCAATCTCAAAGATACAAGTGTTATCCACTTTCAAAAGCTCTTGCACTAGGTCTTGGGTGCTTGTTTTAATGGCAATGGTGCCGCCGTTCTTACGTCCCAGCCCAGTAGTGCGAAAGACCTTAAAACCTAAAGAAATTAAAGCACCTCTGACCGCCGGAGCGCAAGCATAGGTGAGAAGCGCACTATCCTCAGTCATGGCGAGGTAGTAGTGTTGGAACAGATCGACACTCCAAAGCTCAGGTACTTTCTTTGGTGAAAAAGGATCGTGAAAAATCAGATCGTATAGACAGGACGACTCTCTCTCAAGTAGAAACTGGCGCAGATCACAAACACTAATTTTGAAATTAAGCTGCTCTAGAGTTTGTCTTTCCAGCGCGGCAAAACAATCCTGGTCCAAGACTTGTGGCACTACAGCCAGCACATCGGGATCTAGCTCGATGCCTTCAACTTGCAGGTTAAAGCCGCAGCTAAGATCCGCGCTAGTATCAGTGTTGCTAGAAGCCAGACTGTTCGCCAGGGCTAAGCTGTTATAGCCAAGACCAAAGCAACTATCGAGCACACGCAACGACGGTCTGACAGTTCCGACCGCTCTAGCAAGCTTGAGAAACTGCATGGCAGGCTCAACATAATTGGTGATCGCTTCAGTAAATGCACCGGCACGGTTGTGATACAACTCGTCTAGGTTGGTCTCATGGAGCGAGAGTGAGCCATCTTCTGTGGTGGCAAGGCTGAAGTTAGGCATTTGCATTTAGCTCATGGTTAAGCTCAAGATTGAGTACTATTTTGCCAATATTTTGATCTGCTTCCATCAGGACATGGGCTGCTGCGGCTTGTTCTAGTGGAAATATTTTTTCAATAATTGGTTTGATAGTGCTATTGATAAAGTATGGCAAAATATTTTTTTCAAATGCTCTGGTGACTTTAGCTTTTTCATCATTGCTGCGCGAGCGCAGAGAGGTTCCTCTTATAGTAACGCGTTTAGTAAGAAGAGCAGCCAGATTAAGTTCGCACTTAGCCCCAGCAAGCAGCCCCACCACCATGATGCGACCAAGGCGAGCCACACATTTGAGATCTTCTTCTACATAATTGCCACCAACTAATTCCAAAACAACATCAGCACCGTTGGGGCAAATAGAATTTACGGCATTGGCGAACTGACCGCCTTCGATAGTAAGCACTTGATCAAACAGAGCTTTTATACGCTCTGCTTTGGCCTGCTGCCTCACTGTTCCTACAACTTTTACGTTCATAGCCTTGGCTATTTGCGCCGCAGCAATACCGACACCACTGGCTGCGGCACTGACCAGCAGTGTTTCGTGTGGTTTTAAACCAGCTTGCAAACAAATGGCATCGTAGGCTGTTATATAAGCCTCAGGAATGGCTGCACCCTCAACATAAGAAATATTTGAGGGCAGATGCATTACCGTAGTGCTTTCAACCGCTATGTACTCTTGGTAGGTTCCGGCAGGGGCAAGACCGAAGACGCGATCGCCGCTCTTAAACCCTTCTACATCAGCGCCTACAGCCTCAACAACACCAGCATATTCAAGACCTAAAACATCCTGGACAACATCAGCAGGGGCCGGATATTTGCCTTTTCGCTGTAGCGTATCGGCTCTGTTAATAGCTGTTGCCTTAATAGCTACGAGAACTTGGCTCGCAGTGCAATGTGGCTTAGAGCGTTCCTGCAGCTGCAATACCTCAGGGCCGCCAGCTGCTGTAATAACGATTGCTCTCAAGATATTTACCTTCCACTAACAAGTTCGAATACTGAACATAACAATAGGGGTCTATTGTCTCAACAAAGGTCGACAAGTGATGGTCTGCACTTGTATTCTTATTGGGTTATGAAGATGAAGTTGTTCGATAATGAGAAATCGCAGCGCGATACGTTTGACCCAGATGAACGTCTGGAATTAGATTCTGAGCACATTCACAACAAGTCTGAGAAAGATATATGGGACAAGATTGCTGCTGTAGCGCCAATTGTCTCTGGCATGCTCATATTTGTAATGGGCGGCTGGTTTACGTACACATACAACCAGCAACAGCTGCATCTGCAGGAAATTCAGACTATTGAGAAGTTCATCCCGCACTTGATGGGCAACGACCAGAGCAAGCGGGCTGCTATTCTTGCCATTTCATCTCTAACCAATGCTGAGCTAGCAACCAAGTTTGCCCAGATTTTTTCAAGCCCTGGTACAGTTTCAGCCCTGCAGTCGCTAGCTGAAAACGGCACTCAAAAAGACAAGAATATTGCTACTGACGCTCTAGCTAGGGCTTTAGAGAATCTCGCTGCTCGTGAAAGCCGCTTGAACGAGATAGAAACAGCCTTCCATAAGGCTGCCACCGATAGTACAAGCAATCCAGCTCATCCAGCGAAAAGTGACAATCCACTTGACCAGATTGAAGAAGCTCAGAAACTTGAGCGCTTAGCCATCACACTGCGTGAGCGTGGCCACCTAGGTGCTTCTGAGTCGCTCTTGAAGCAAGCAGTAAATGTCAGGCTGCGGGCTACTGGTGACAGCCGTGACGTTGTCAACACACTGAAGAAGCTCTCTGAAGTGCAATCGGCTCAAGGTAATAGCGTTGAGGCTGAAGACACAAATAAGAAAATAACTACTCTAGAAAACAAGCTAAATCCGCCGCCTGTTGCCCCACCACCTGCGGCCAAGCCAGCAGAAGAGACTACTTCTAAGGTCGAGAAAACTATACCTGCCCCTGAAGCAGCTGCGCCAGCTGCAACGGCAGCTGAAGCCAAAACTGAAGTTGAAGCAAACTAATATATTAGCTAAGCGCTAATATATTCGCCCCAATACTCTGTGCGCTCTTTCCAGTCACAGCCAGCATTGCCACAAATAAGAGTAACTTTCGACCCCTTGGTCACGAGGTTCGAATCACCGGCGCCGTCCCACACAGAGTCTGTCATTTCAACAAACTTCTCAAATGATTTGACTGGCTTTTTGCAAGTGGGGCAAGTCATTTTGCCACTGGCAATGGCTTCTTTGATGGTTGAAAGTGACACGGCTATCCTCAAAATATACTATCGCGCTAATTGTACCTGAATGAATTAAAGAGTATCACTGCACTTTTAGCTCAGGCAAGGCTGACTTCAGTATCTGAGTCACCGTTGCGTTCTTGAGCCTAGGAGATGGATAGAGCACAAACAAATGCTTAAATGTCTTGATTGTAGGTACCGAATTAGCCGTTAATTGACTGCAATCTTCAATATTCAATGAAATTAGCTTATCCATTCCCGCAAGAATCGAAAGGTCTTGATCGCTGATATTACAGCCCTTAAGACTCAGATCGGCTAGGTTTGGTAGGTTAGCTAGCTTTTCTAAATCTGCTGCAGACAGAACGCAGTCGTTAAGGCAAAGTTTTCGCGTGGTTGAACCCAGTGAATGGATTACCAGCCCGGCGTTTTTCATTCTTTCAATATCGATATCACTCAATTGCGGGAGCAGTGTGCTGCTGGCCAAAGCATCCCCAGCAATTGGGCAACGACTGATATTGAGGTTTCGCAGATTGACCAGTGCCTCTAGAGTCTTAATATCGCTATCTTCCAGCCTACAATCAGCCAACTCTAGACTCGCTAACCTTTTCAGGAGAGCAATGTTTGCGATTAACTCATCACTGCGTTCGGCTGCTTTAGGAATTTTCAATTGAACCAAATCGGTAGGCCTAAAATAGCGCAAAAGTTGTGGATATTTTCCCAGCAATTCATTGGCTACAAACCTCAAACTGGCGGTAGCAGAAAAAGATTGCGCGCCTTTGGCCTCAAACTTCCTGTTAGGGTTCCTACTATCAATCAAAGTGCCAATCGAGAACTTTTCTGGAAACTGAAACTCGATCATGCGAGTTCCATCTGACAAGACTTTCTCATGCGAAAAAAACTTAACCGGTTCCTTCAAAAACTGCTGGATCTCTGGCTTTGGATCTGGAACATCAAGAAGGATGTCAGCGAATTTGCCTCTCTTTGGCGCAACTCCTCCTTCCTTACCAGGGTCATAATTACTCAGATTATTAACGTCGGCCAGAGGATTCTCAAATTTTGCCGGAGCTCTCACTGGCTGCTGTTTTTTCATGGCCAGATCTCTAGTCAAATAAAACAACATAGCAATAGAAAAGCCAATCGTAGTAAAGGCAAGAACTGCAATCACTGTCAACTTTATGTTGAGGCGATTATGCTCGACAGTTTGTTCACCAGTGACAGTTACAGTGTTGGTTTCAGTTAAATCTTCCTCTTCAACTTCATCGTCATCTTCTTGGAGCGAGTCGCCAGAAGATACTACCGGCGATGCCTGGCCAATTTTGATTTGCAGCTTTTGCAATTCGTTTTCAACTTCTGCCAACGATTGATAGCGCTGCTCGGGCCGCTTAGATAGCATCTTGTCTATGATTCTCTCTAGCTTTTCTGGATACTGCAAATCAGCCGCAACAGAATTCAATAGTGGTGGCGCAGTCGATTGATGCATCATTGTTGTTTCAATGGCTGTTCGGCCACGAAAAGGAGTGTTACCAGTGAGAGACTTAAACAGCGTTACTGCTAGAGAATACATATCAGAGCGAGCATCGAGCCTGCGGCCTTCGCACTGTTCTGGACTCATGTACAAGGGGCTGCCGAAGACCTCTCCCGGTCTGGTGAGACCTTGAATAGTGTGACCATCGTCATCTACTAATTTGGCGATGCCAAAATCAACAATCTTTACTTGAAATTGTTGATTCTTCGGGTCAGTCAACAACATTATATTGGCAGGCTTTATATCGCGATGAATGATACCGCGAGAATGGGCATAAGCAAGGCCTGAGGAGACCTGGCGAAAGATATGGAGAGCCTGCGGTAGCGGCAATATTTTATGCTCTTTCAGATAGTCGGCCAACGACACACCTGTGAGAAAATCCATTGTGTAGTAAGGCCGCCCATTCTCAGTTTGGTTCATATCATAAATTTTCACTATGTTTCTATGATCCAATCTAGCAATTGCCTGCGCCTCGTTACGAAAGCGCTGCCAGACAGAGTCTGAGAGCTGGCTGGTCTTGATAATCTTCAGGGCAAGAATTTTATTTAGTTGGGTATGCTCAACTTTGTAGACAACACCCATGCCACCCTCGCCCAAGAAATCGAGCACGAGATAGGTGCCATCAATAATCGTGTCATTTTCTAGACTGTGAGAATGATTAGGCATTTGTCGTCAAAACTTATTACTAGTGGTAGCTATTTATACCCTATCAACTAGCGGTATTTTTCTCGCCCTAACCAGCTACACTGAAGAACTTAGTATTCAACATTGAGGAAACTGTGAATTCGTTCAAGTTACTGCTAAGAAGTAGCATTTTTCTAGCCCTAACCAGTCTTTTAGGGCTAGGACAGGCCGAAGGCAAAAATGTAGCTCCTCTAGCCAACAAGCCTGCGCAAGCAGCTCACGGTAGTCCAAGCAGTCCAAGTAGTCGCGATTTCTATGAGCTCAATTTTCCACCTGGGCCAGCTCTTGCTCAAATTTTGTGGACCACCCAAGGGGAAGGTGCAAAAAAAATCAAAGGACGTGTTTTGGCTAGTGGCAAAGTGAGAGTGCCCAAAAATGTGCTGCTCAAAGTCATACTTTCGACTGAAGCCCTAGAACACATGGATAGCATTGAACAGTTGGCGGCCTTGCCTGTAAACAACATCATTGCCTCCAATCTTGACTTCACCGATGACCACATGCGCCACCTGAAGAATTTCAAAGGCCTTGCTCATCTAAATCTTGACGAAACCCTTGTGACTGACAAGTCTCTTGCCTTGATTGCTACATTTCAAGACTTAATGACTCTGCGAATAAGTGTCACTGACGTAACCGGCACAAATTTTGAAGCACTATCAAAGCTGCCTAGGCTCTTAAACCTAAATATTCACGGCATTACCCTTAAACCAGGCTGCCTAGCTAAACTCAAGGGTGCACTGACACATTTACTTGACCTCGACATAAGCACAGTGAATTTAGGGCGAGAAGATGCAGCTGCTCTGGCTCCCGCCATAGAGCTAAAAAGTCTAGACTTGGCCGGCAACAAAGGTTTCGATGACTCTTGTGTTGTGCATTTAGCTGGCATGAAGCGCCTCAAATCGCTAAAGCTAGTTGACACGTCGGTAACTGATAAAAGCGTGACGGCGCTTTCAAAACTACCCAATTTAAAATCATTGATTGTCAGAAACCGAACATTCTGGCGTTCGGGCTCACCTAGCGAAACAAATGGACGCCTCAAAATTGTTGACTCCGCCTCTAAGAGCAACGCCACCCTAGAGATTTTTAAGCCACTACACTAAGCATTAGGCTAGCTATGCGCTTTTTAAGTAACAAAATTGCAGTTAAAGTTAGAGGCAAAGCGAAGCAAAAAGCTCGCAACTCGCTATGATCAGGAAATGGCAAGAGCAGCAATGAATTCAACCGAAGTCGGTCGTCGCTTTGAAACGACCATGGCCGTGAAAGTAGCCACATATGATATTGACTACGCTAACCATGTCTCTAATATCGTTTATTTTCGCTGGTTAGAAGACCTAAGATTGCAGCTTTTGGAAGAGAACTTCCCCCTTGAAGAGTTAATGGCAGAAGGGTATATGCCAATTTTAGCCTCCTCATCTATTGAGTATAAGAGAGCCATAAAATTGTTCGACAGACCCATTGGGCACATGTGGATAGAGAAGCTGGGAGCAGCTACCATGCAATTTACAGGTGAATTTAGAGTAGATGGCGTACTGACTACCAAGGCCAGTCATGTCGGTCTATTTGTAGACTCTGTCACGCAAAAACCGGTAAAGCTGCCGAAACAGATAGTTTCAAAATTTGAAAATTACAATAAATAGAAATTACAGACAAGCAAAATCGAGAACATAGGGGAAGCCAGAAAGAGTAATGTCGAATAACACAGAGACAAAAGCCCTTCAAGAACCAGCCACCGTGCTAGTCACTGGAGCCACATCGGGCATAGGCAAAGCTATCGCCCTCGGCTTCGCAAAGAAGAACCTGGCCATTGCTATCAACGGCTTTGGCAAAGATGACGAAATTGCGGCAGTACTGGCAGAACTAAAGGCCAATGGAGCTAAGGATGCCATCCACGTGCCATCAGACATGAGCCTGACTGCTGATATTGAGCGCCTAATTCGCACCACCCAAGAGAAATTAGGCAGCCTAGATGTCTTGATCAACAATGCTGGCATTCAATACACCGCCTCTGTCGAAGAGTTTCCGGCTGAAAAGTGGGATCAAATAATCGCCATTAATTTAAGCTCTGCTTTTCATACAACTAGACTGGCGCTGCCCATGATGAAAGAGCGCAATTTCGGCAGAATTATAAACATTGCTTCTGTGCATGGCTTGGTTGCTTCAGTGCAAAAAGCCGCCTATGTTGCAGCTAAACACGGCATCATTGGCCTGACAAAAGTAGTTGCCCTAGAATGTGCCCAGCAAAATATTACAGCTAATTCGGTCTGTCCTGGCTGGGTCCTCACACCCTTGGTCGAAGCTCAAGTAGACGCCATTGCCGCTAAGGATGGTATCAATCACGATCAAGCTGTGGAAAAATTACTTGCGGAAAAGCAACCGAGCTTGCGCTTCGTCGCTCTTGAAGAATTAGCAGCCCTCTGCCTCTTCTTAGGATCATCTAGTGCAGCTTCAATCACCGGAGCTTCGATGCCCATCGATGGCGGCTGGACAGCAAGATAAAATAGAATTGGACAAGATAAATTAGAATAGAGCAAGATGACCTAAATTAGAGCAAGACAGTACACTTTCTGGGATTCCCAATGAACAAAATAGCCCTCTCTCTTCTTGCACTAACTTCTCTACTGCTATCGTCAACATCAGTCACTGATGCCAAACCTTCGCAGGTTATTGACTGTGCTAGCGCTTGTAGAAGCTGGCTGGGCAGGGCAGATTTGCTGCACTCGCGCGTTGGCGTAGAAGTGATGGAACTCCCCAGCGGCAAAGTTGTATTTGAAAGCGATGGTAGTCGCCGCTCCACACCGGCCTCTACGGCCAAGGTGATAACCACCTCTTGCATCTACGACGCCCTCGGCCCTAACTATGTTTATCACACCAGATTAGTGAGCAATGGTGTAGTCAATGGCACAGTTCTCAAAGGTGACTTAATTCTTGAAACGAGTCAAGATCCAAGTTTCAGTCGCAGTGACCTAATGGCGCTGGTTAGGGAAGCTGGCATTACTCTAGTAGAAGGGAAGGTATTAGTTTCTTGTCCGGCTGACGGGCACGACAACTATGCAGTCAGTTGGCTAGCTGAAGACTTTGGCCAAGACTGGATGCCGGTCTCGTCAAATTTTGTCATTGACCGAAATATAGCCTTTATTAGCGGTCTACCAAAACAGCTGCGCGTATCCGACAGCAGAGGCAGTGGTCTAGCTATTCTAGAAACACTAATTCAGTCGGGTATTGGCACAGCTTGGCTCTCACTTGATTCATCTAGCAATATAGTAACAATCAGTCGCGGCACCGCCTTTGGTAGCAACGGTAAAATAGATAGTTCGATAAAAAAGGACGGCCCATACGTAGTAGCAAACCCAGATGCTTATAACACAGCTATTTTTCAATCGATTTTGAACGACCAGCATGTCAAAACTTCTATGCAAGCCCTAGTGACAAAAGAGAATCTGAAAGAAGGCATGAAGGACGGTCTCAATGATTACCGCACAGTCCTAGCTGACCATAGCTCTAAACCATTGTCGCAAATTATCCGACTCTGCTTGCATGAGAGTGACAATCTCTATGCCCAGCAACTGCTTCGCACCATTGCCCTGAGTGACATCCACAAGGTTAAAGCTGGCAAACCAACCAAGAGTAGTCGAGTTGAAACAAGAACTCTTGAAGAAAAAGGTCTTCTCAAGGTTGGTGAATGGCTTTCATCCCTTGGAGTACCCGGACGCGAAGTAGTTCTATTTGATGGCTGCGGACTTTCGCGCAAAGACTGCATTACTCCCCATGCTCTCAATTTAGTATTGAAACACATGGCTGCAGAAGCAGATAGCGCCCCTTATCTTGAACTTCTAAGAGCATCTGGAGACGGTAGCAATTCTTATCGCTTCAAAACTGGTGCCATGGATACGGTACGTGCGATTAGCGGAATTCTCGTGAATAATTTCAATCAAACAGAAGCAGTGACAATCATGATCAATGGTCACACACCATCAGTCAAAGAGTTGCGCATTGCCTTGTCTGACCTAATCGAAAGGCTTAAAAGAGCGCCTATCAGTCGCCCAGAAGCTAGTTCTAAGGCCATCTCTAAAGCCAGCTCTAAGGACAATTCTAAAACACCTGCAAGCTCAACTGATAAAAAGACTATTGCCGCAAGAGCTCATTCCGCAAAAACCGGCCCAGCTCTTGTGACCCCAAAGACTAGTTCTAAGCGACACCGCCACTAAACCAAAGTCTTTTCTTAGAACTAGTGAACGTGATGACTAACTGAGCTGAGATTCGCTGCCAAAATCGTATGTTTCTCAGGACTCTCTTGTTCTTCATAAACAGCTTTGATACGTTTTTTCAAAGCTAAGAGAGTACGTGGCAATTCGCCCTTGACTCCTTCTCGCACTATCCATTGAGGCACAAAGAAACCAGGATCGATGTACATACTGTACGTTAGCTCGGTTTTGGCGCCACCATCAGCAGGGCTCATATCCCAAAATCCACGAAAATCTTTTAGTGTGCCAGCAATACGCTTAAATTCAATACGTCCGCCTCTTTCGGTCTGCTGATAGCGCGACTCAACTGTGTAAGCTAGCTGGGGCAAGAAAGGAATTGGTGCAGTATCAAGGGTCATTTTCAATACTGAAAGGTTCGCTTGATCAGTTACAACTTCTACGCCCTTTACTCTGGGTGCAATTCGTCCGCGAAACTCAAAGGGATTGACCATAATTGGCCAAACCTTGTCTGGCGGCTGATCAATAATTATTCGACCGGTGACAAATTTCTGCGACCCGACACACTTTAGACCAACCACAACTTCGCCGCGGTTGAGCTTTGATATCGTACTCTTCTCTTCAGCACGGGCTTGTTCTTCAGACGGGCTAGCTAAGGCAGGCACCGCTGGTGAGACCATGTTGAGGCTGAGGGCAACCAATGTACAGAGTGCACAGGCATTAGCCTGATTCACTATTTGCTGAAAAGGTCGAAAGGGCATTATCACTCCAGAACTCTAGCCTGCAGCGAACTTCAAAATTTCAATAACTCAAAAATTCTGAAATGGTGCAAGGCAGAACCTATAGTCGTCTAAAAGATATAAGCCGTCAAGAGGGCTGTACTTCTATCGCATATATCTTTGCAAGCCCCCGAAAGGCTACCAAGACAAGAGAAAATGCTATCAGGTAGATATCAAGTACTAGATCTAGCAGGAAAGTTTTATCTTACCGGTTGAGAAATTATTCATTCTCAGCAATAGAAATATAGACTTTCTCACCACATCTGGTGGCTCACCAACGCAAAACTTTCTGCTACCGGCTACTGCCACTAGATCAAGCCGTCAAAATCTTAAGCAAAGAAGATGGTTCTTTTTATCGGTATGTTAAGCGAATCTGGCCTTGACTACTGAGCTGGGGTTATAATACCAACGAGGCCGTAGCTCGGCATCTGTAGCGCTTTAAGTACTCAAGAGGACACGCAATGCCTACCTTTGATAAAGATCAGCAGCCACTTTTTGCAAGGGAAGGTTTGTTCAGACAAAAATTGAATCAACTGCGCACAGGCGAGAATAACAACCCTCGCACTCCGCCAGATGCTTCCACTCGCTATAAAGAGCTTGAGCAAGGCAGTTATTTGTCAAATGCCCAGAGTAGCATCGACAAAGTTGACCCAATTGAAAGAGATCGGGCCACACTGCTAGATCAGTCAACTGAACTTTACAACCGTACAGCAATAACTCGCATCATCCGCGACGAGTTAAAGCGCTCTAAACGCTACAAACACAATCTCAGTTTGCTTGTAGTTAGCATTGACGAGTTTGATGGCGTCAGCAAGAAGCACGGTGCCACCACTGCTGAATCAATTATCAAAGGTGTTGCCGCCTTCTTAATGGCGATCATTAGAGACGTCGATATTCCAGCTCGCTTCGACAACGGCGTATTCCTTGTGCTTTGCCCCGATACAGAGCCTAAAGGCGTAAGCGTCTTAGCAGAGCGCATTCGCAGCAAGATCATGCTGACTAGAGTGTCTGATGTCGGTCAGAACTGGCATGTCACTGTAAGCCAAGGCATAGCTGGTTTTCCTGGAGCCGCCGTTAAAGGCGAAGAGCTGATTCAAAACGCCATCATTGCTGCCAATACAGCGCAGAAAAATGGTGGCAACCAGACAGTATTAGCCGATTAACTGTCAAAATTAGACTAGAAACTACCAGTTGTAAGATTTGAGGACCTTTTCTAGGTCCTCTTTCTTTTTGTCGTTAGCTTGCATCTGTAAAATCAGCGTGCATTGTTCTTCGGTCAATCGCTTATTTTGAAAATAGCCATACACAGCTGTGGCCCCAATTGGCTTAGATCCTGCTTTAAAACCACAAACCAACAAAAAATCTTCAAACGAAATTTCAGAAGAGTCGCTGTTCTGTTGATCGATTTGCAATAGAGCTTTCGATAAGCTGATATCGGCAACTTTGACTTTAGTCAAAATCTGGCTGGCATCCTGAGGAGCAATAGTGCCGTTGGTTACCATCTCTTGCAAGATGAGAGCCTGATTAAGCTCTACGTCAGTCAGCAAATTCATTCGAATAAGCATGCGGCCAAGAGGCACTTCCTCACTAACACCCTTGTCTAGAGCACTGAGAAGAGCCTTTTGTGAGACCATTCCAGAGAGTAAGAGCAGCTCACCCAAGCGAATTGGCTTAGTCTTGTGAGCAGTTAAAGCAGAAGAAATTAAACTATTATCGGCCGGAGACTTCATGCCATTGTCGCTGACTGTCATGGTCTTTTTGATGCAGTCAACACCCTGCTGGCGCGAGAGCTTCTGATCACGCACCAGTGATTGAGCAATCAAAGCAACAAAAGCTACTCGCTCTTTGACAAAGCCCCGAAGAGCTAAGACTCTCGCCAATTGCAGCCCTGTTGTAAATGATACACTCAGTCCTGTCTCTAAAGCAGAGTGATCAATTGCAGCTGCTGAGAGTAGAAGTTCACCAAGACGATTGGCCGAACTAAAATACTCACTGTCAATGCCAAGTTTCTCCATGGCTGCATTGAGATTTAGACCCTCATTGGCAACTAGTTTAAGCGCTGCTGTGGCAATATCTTCAGTTATCAACTGATCTCGTACAAGAGACTGTAAACTCAATGCCTGCCTAAAGTGCTCTTCAGTAAGAAAGCTTGAAGCGATCAAGACTCTACCTACCGGCACACCAGTTTTAAGCGCCACAGGCATAGCATCAGCTAACTGAGGCAAAGTAACCAACTCAGATTGAACCAAGAGGTCGCCAACCAAAACTTGAGAAGCTCTTTTTTGCATGATAAAAGTCTACCGCACTGTCTTACTTTTGCTCTCAATTCTCTTCAGGCGAATAGCTATTTTCTCTGCTTCTGATGTCCGACCACTTTGCCTGAGAAAAGCCTTATAGTGCAGCAAATAGGGGCTAACCTTAGAGTCATCTTCGGGATTTTGATATTCAAGAGTACTGATGGCACGGCGGAATATAATGTCAGCCTGCTTAGAGTTACCATGCCAACTATATAACCAGCCGAGATCCGGAAGAAAGGCAGCAAAGCGTTCAGAATTGGCCCCGGCAAAACCTTCTTGAAAGCGCATGGCTAGCTCATACAGACGCTCAGATTCAAAGGTGTTTCCGCGCCGGTGCTCTAACAATGACAGCCCAGCCAGGCTATTTACCAAGCCTGGATCCATAACGGCATTGGTTTCAGCAATACTTACGGCTTCTTCAAATGCGGCCTTTGCTTGAGGAAGAGATCCGGCTTTGAGCAACAGCCGCGCCTCATGATCTTTTTTCCACCACTTGTGCAGATTTTCACTTTCAGGCTCGCTAGTCTCGCCAAATCTAGTCTCGATGGCAAGGGCCGGGCTAATAGCCCATAAGGTCAAGATAGAATAGAAAGCTATCAACAAGCGGCGTTGCACTATTTACCTGGTTCTTTGCCTTTATCTTCAAGGTTAGCTGGTTTTTTTGCTTGAATCTTTGCTAGCCGCTCTTCAAATGGCACAGCCTCAGCGGCTTTACCATTTGCTTTTAACGTATCAATCACGTACCTGAGAATAGTCGGAAAGTTACCGTGGTCTTCACCAACGTGACTTTTAGTCTTTTGAGCGAGACGAGCTTCCATTGCTGCTACGTGAGCAGCAGGATTGGCTAATATATGGGCCTTGAGATTTTCAGCATTGCCATCATCTTGGTAGGGAATAGCTACTGGAGCACTAGATTTGGTGGCAGAATTACTACTTGTAGAATTACTACTTGCAGGCTTACTACCAGCAGGCACAACTGTTTTGAATTCTTTGTTTGTTTCAATGTTTTCGTCTAACTTGGCCAAAAGAACCTTGAGCTTCTCGATGCGGTCTAGCAGCTCTCCGTCTATAGCGGTGGCGGCAATATCATCTATGGCCAGAAACTCGGCAATATTAGCTTTACCGGCATTGACACTAGCTTTATCGAGGTGGCGCAAGATCGTCAAAAGATCGAGTCTTTCAGTTTTGCGCAAACCGTCTTTTAATTCATAGGTCTGAATATCGACTTTTCCGTCTGAGCCTTGTGCTTTTACTGTAGCCATGCTGACATTCTGCAAGGCGCTATTTATAGCTTCGCCCACCACGGCAACACTTGACCGAGAAATGGCAATAACACGATTTTCTTTGGTCTGGCTATGGTCAACAAAAGTCACTTGTGCCAATTTATATTCAACGGGGGCGGCTTCTAAAGCCTGGTCGGCCAATTTCAAAGCCTCCAGCTTAAGCAAGCGTTCGCTCAAATTGCTATCAAGAGCTGTGGTAATAAAAATCTGATCGTCTTTGAGCTGCGTGTTCACCTTATTGGGGCGGACATACTGCCTTTCACTCAAATAGCTGGCCACCCGTTTTGACGGATCTAAAATTGAATCCTCACTTACCACCAGAGACTTAAGCAGTTCTTCTTTCGATAGAGAGCCTGAGGCAAAGGCTTTTACATCTCCAACCGTTACTGAGACCTGCTTGAACGAGCTGAGAGAAGTGGAGTTGTAGAAATAGACCACAACACGGGGCACTTCGCCTGGAGCCAATTCCATTAATGTTTTGGCGATCAAAAGCGCTTCAATCTTGCAATCGTTAAAATTTGCTTTGGGGTTTTTATAGGTAGCAACCTCGATGCCGTCTTGGGCAACCCGAGCATTCATACGAATGGTTGGGGCCAAAATTTTAGCTTTCTCGAGAGCATCTACTGCTTCGCTATCATTCGGAAGAGAAAAGGCTGGCAAACCAAGAAGAATTAGGCAGGATGCCAAGCCGGAAACGAAGATAGCCTTCTTATCGCCCAAATTAAGTACTCCCTCCGCTAACAATAGGATAGCCCTATTATAGATGAAGGTCTTGACTAATGTTTGGCGTTTTTGTGGCTAGACCGCCTATTCAACCTTCAAACCCAGGCTGCGACCTAATTTAAACCAAAATGTCTCTTTTATGCGGTCAACTCGAGCTTGAGTCTTAAAGAGCAAATCTCGGCGTTGCTCGTGAATCGCTTGTTCAGTCTCTAAAGCCGCTTGCAATTGGCTCACCTGACTCTTTAGTTCACCCAGTAAAAGCGCCTTGCTAAATAGTTCAGGCATGTACTTTAGCTGATCAGCATTGGCCGCCAGCTCAAGGTCACGAGTGCGGATATCAAATTCGCGATCTTTAACCTGTCTACGAAGTTGCACCAACTCTTTACGTTGAATATCAACCATCTGCTGCAGCCTTGAATCTGCTTCGTAGTCATCTTCTTCAATAATGCTTCTCAGCATCACTGGCGATGACTTAAAGATCTCAGCACCATCAAGTAGAAGGTCCGCTTGAGCCGGGGTGAAATCGAAGATATCTATGCCAGCTGTGGCAGGTGCACTAGCTACAACAGCACTAACTAACTCTGTATCTTGCTGAAGAGGAAACTCGATTAGATTTGAAGGTTCAGCATCACAAACTTTTTCAATTTCGTCGCCGAATATTTTGTTCAGGAGTTTCTCCAGATGTTGAACATCTGTACTGATTTTAAGAGATTCGCTAGGCAGCACGTCTGCTTCAGAGGGAGACTTAGAAGTGGAGAAGCTTTGCATTTATACCTACTTAACTTGACAACCGCATATGGTGACCATTGCGCTTAAATGTTATCTCAGCTTCCCAAAATTGTACACAGTTAATCTTGCGAATTAACGTAGACACTTTTATAGAAAGAAGATATAGAACAGACGCAAGCCAGGGGCCTGTTCTATATCTTCAAATTAGTGGCGGGCATTACTTGGCAAGAGTGCCGCTGAGAACTGTGACTGCTTTTTTCGGCTGGAAATATTTACTCATAGCCGCATCAACTTTTTCTTTGGTCAAGCCGATGTAGTGACTGGAAATATTGTCAAGTTCAGTCGTACCTAGGCCAAGAAACTCAAATTCAGTCAGTACCCGAGCAATCCCTAAAGAAGAAGAAAGACCGACCTTAAATGAGCCAAGGGCGCGGCCACTTTCTTTGGCTAGGTCGTCTTTACTGATGCCTTTCTCCATATAGTCGGCCAAAGTCGCGTCAACAAGCTGCAGAGCGCGCTCAACGTTCTTAGGATTGGCTGAAAGTGAAACAGACCAGGGTGCGCCACCAAAAGCAGTATCAGCAAAAGTCGAATAGATTCCGTAGGTTAAGCCAGCTTTGTCGCGGACAACCTGACCAAGTCTTGAAGTTATTGTGTCTTGACCAAGAGCAGCGTTGGCAATGCGAGCAGCATAGAAATCTTCCGCAGAGCGTTTCACGGTGCATGGATGAGCCATAACAATATCAACGCTAGCTTTTTCTGGTAGTTCTATTTCAATTCTTTGGGCCTTGGCTGGCAACGGACAATCAGGCAGAATAATGGCAGCAGGTTCTTCCCCCTTCCAGTCACTGAACTGCTTCTCAACTAATTTAAGAGCTTTATCAAGGTCAATATCGCCTACTAAAGTCAAAATTGTCGCTTTAGGACTAAACAATCTTTTGTGAGTGGCATGAAGACTTTCAGTCTGAACTGCTTCTAGCTCTTTAAGTTGGTCATCAAAATCTTTATCATAGAAGAGATGTTCTTTGGTATAGAGCGCTTGCCTGAGCTTATTCCATGCCATAGAGCGCGTATTCATTTTCGATTCTACGACTCGGGCACGCCATTCAATTTTTGTTTTATCAAGCTCTTCTTGATCGAGGAGCGGATTGCGCATTACATCGCTCAATAGCTCAAGATAATGAGGCAGATCTGACACTACCAGATGGGTGCCAAGGCCAACCCGATAATTGTCGACAAAGAATTCTAGCGCACCCGGAATGCCCATCTCTTCAAGATTTTCGGCAATCTTCAATTTGTCATACGATTGCGATCCGCGGGGCAAGAGATCCCCAATAATTTCAGAGAGTGAACCCGGCTCATCCTGACTGAAGTATCGACCGGCCTTGATATTAACTGCTAGGCCAACGGATTCTGTGCCAGGATTGCGCATCAGTATCACAGTCATGCCATTGGATAGCACAACTTTCTTCACCTGCTCACTATAGTTGCTGGCAGGCTGGGGCTTGAACTCAACAGTAACTGGGGTAGATTTGATATCGAGAAACTCTTTTACTTCTGCCGCAGAGTAGAGCGCTGTTGATTTCTGAGCACCACCAGCAGTACCAGTCAAATCTACTTCACTATCTACATCAGACTCATTCTCTAAATCTACGCTATCAAGAGCCTCTATGTCACTTTCATCGTCTTCACGGGGAATAAAATAGCCAATAGTGCGATTGCTTCTGACAAAGTAAGTCTTTGCCACGCGCATAATGTCTTCTTTTGTCACCGCATCAAAACGGTCATCGTAGTTCATCAACCAGTGCCAGTCTGCTTTTGATTCTGCTTCGCCGAGCATAAAAGCTAAGCTAGATGGATCAGCTTTGGCCAAGATGGTGCCTTTTAGATTTGAACTCTTGATTCGGCTCAAATCAACGTCGCTAACCGGTTCCCTCGCCAACTTTTCAAGCTCATCGAGCAGTTCAAGCTCTACTTTAACTGGATCAATCCCTGGGTTTACTGTGGCGCCAACAATCATCAAACCTGGGTCTTTTAGATCGTCATGACGAGCAAAAACCTCAGCCGCCATCGAAGTGTCAATCAACCGTTTATAAAGCCTGGAGCTGCGCTCAAACGAACTACCTAGCAAGTGGCGAATGGCAGCTAATGGATAGTTATCATCGTGAGTTGCCTCAGGTACATGGAAGCCAATCCAGACACGGGGCATGTCTCCGGCGCGAGTGACTTCAAAGCGACGCTCGCCTTCTTGTGGCGGCTCAGTAGTATAAACTTCAGGAATGGCATGCGGAGCAGTAGGGATGCTGCCAAAGTGTTTGTTGATAAGCTCTAGTGCATGATCTGTGGTGAAATCACCAAGAGCAATAACTGTGGCATTATTTGGCCAGTAAAAAGTATTGTAGAAGTCACGCAAACGAGACATTGGCACGCTTTCAACATCTGAACGCCAGCCAATAGTAGGATGATGATAAGGATGCTCACGGAAGGCAATGGCATATAACTCTTTTTCTAGAGCTTCTTCTGGATGATTCTCACCGCGCTCTAATTCATTTCGCACCACTGACATTTCGGAGTCATGATCTTCTTGCCTCAATCTAAGATTGCGCATGCGGTCGGCTTCTAACTCAACGCACATCTCAAGAAAATCGTTGGGCACTACTTCATAATAGCTGGTGCGATCGAACCATGTGGTGGCATTCCAGTAGGCCCCAATTTGGGTAAGCAAATCGTCAATGCCATTACCCTTTTCGGCGTTATGGTTTTCGGTTCCTTTGAAAAGCATATGCTCCAAAAAGTGGGTTGAGCCAGTGTTGCCAACAGCTTCATTGCGTGACCCGACTCGATAGACAACTAGAAGAGTAGCCACAGGAGCGCTGTGATTTTCGGCAATCAAAACTCTCAGACCGTTTTCAAGCTTGAATTCACTCACGCCCTTGACTTCGGACACCTTTTGCGGATTTGGTGAGCCTTCTGCTTTCTTAACGGTGTTTACCATTGCTGTGGTCCTTAATATGTAACTCGATAAAGATACAGCATAAAATTGTAAGATGGTCTCAATGAAGGAAACCATAGTGATTTTTACAGAAAAGCAAATAGCCCTGGTGACGGCCATTTGGCTAACCAGCCAGGCGGTCATGGCTCAGCCTCGCCAAACTAATCTTCAAACTAGCAGCCCGGCTAGCAATCAAGTAAGTGTCAGCAAAAGCCTCAAATTTGATGGGGTGAAATGGGCCAAGGCCACAAAGGCCGGTTCAAACGCCTTCATAAACTCTGACTTTGGCCTAGCCGAGCGCAGTTTTAAGGAAGCCCTGGAAGAAGTCAAGCTAGCGCCAGCAAACGATATACGAATCGCTGAAAGTTTTAATAACCTCGGTGTACTTTACGTCAGCAGAGGACTGCCGGCCAAGGCCGAACCGTACTTTGAAAAGGCAGCAAAAGTGCGAGAAGCAGCCTTGGGCAGCTCAGACAAAGATGTTATTGCCGGGCAAAGCAAACTGGCTCAGTTTTATCTTACAGTTGGTAAACGAGATAAGGCCCTGGTTCTTATCAATAAAATTGCAGACTATGGTGACTATGAATCAAAGCAACTTAACGAAGTTTCTGCTGCTTTTAAGAAATTGAGCCTCTATTACCATAATCATCGCAAGCTAGAAGATTCTGAAATTGCAGTAAAACAAGCCGAAGAAAAGACTCTAAGTGAAATGAAAGCTCAAGCCGTAGAAACAGCAGTAATGCTTGACGCTGTAGGCAATGCCATTAAAGACAATAGCAAGCTGGCGGAACGTTTGTTTAAATCGGCTTTGACCTTGCGCGAGCGCACTTTGACTAGCGAACACGCGGCTCTTGCCTCTTCACTAGAAAATCTGGGCAAACTTTACATGGCCGACGGCCGCTCTGCTCAGGCCGAGCCACTACTGCGGCGTGCTTACGAAATATCACTAAGTACCCTCGGCCCAGAAAGGCCTGAAACGCAAAAACGCTTGGACAACTTAGCGCAAATTTGCACCTCTCTTAATAAGAATAGCGAAGCGGAAGGGCTCTATCGCAAAATTTTGGATTCGCAAGAAAAGGGAGCGAAGAAAAATTCTCCAGAATTGCTAGCCAATTTCGCCTCTCTGTTAGTTAAAGAAGGCCGTGCTAGCGAATCTTTGCCATACTATGCCCGAGCGCTGAAAATACAAGAATCGCTGAACGGTCCTCAGCATGCCTCTTTGGCCACCCTTCTCGACAGCTATGCCTACGCTCTAAATAAGTGCAATCGCCAAGCCGAAGCCCAAAAATGTCAAGCTCGTGCAAAATCTATTCGAGGTTAAGGAAAAAGCATTGTCACCACTTAAGATTTTGGCCTATTCGTTTCTACTAAATTTGTCGATTTGTCACTGTGTGCCTGCGATTGCTCTAGATGCCAGACAAGCTGAAATAAGCGACATTGAAAAACAGCTTAAAAAAGATATTGACGCCGATAAAACGTCAGAACTCGAACCAGTTAAGCGTCAACTTGATGCGCTAATTGCCACCAAGGGCGAGGCCCAACTGTTTTTGCTTAGAGCTGATGTTAAATATCGCATGTACGATTTGAAGGGTGCTCTCAGCGACTATGACCAAGCAATTGTCTTACAACCACAGTCTGCCAAAGCTTACATGCAGCGGGGCACGGCCAATTGCATAGGCGAAAATTATCAAGCTGCACTGAACGACTTCAACACGGCCATATCACTGGGTGAAAACTCGGCTGATGTTTATCGTAGTCGCGGTGGCGCCGAAGAACAGCTTGGCAAGAAAGCTGAGGCCATTGCTGACTTAACGAAAGCATTAAGCATAGAAAAAGACAAAGAACGGCAATGGCAAGAAAAGCTGATGCGAGCCCGCTGCTACTTTGCCGTTAAACAATTTGAGCCAGCAATTAAAGATACTACTGATGTTATTGCACTAGCTGCTCAAATACCTGAAGACGCTGCCGTAGACGCCTACAAAGTGCGTGGTAGCTCTTATTTCTTCGGCGCCAAGTACAGCGAAGCCGTAGCCGATTTGTCAGCAGCTATGAAAGGTCTAGACGGAAAAGCAAAGGCTGGCAGCCTGGTTTTGCGCAGTGTTTGCTACTCGAAACTAAACGATAAAGCAAAAGCTGTTGCCGACATGGAAGAAGCCAAAACTCTTGGTTTTCCTCAGCGCCAAAGCCAGTAGCAACTACCCAAAAGCAGACCAAATAGCGTACTTTTACCATTGCTCAGGCAGTCACTGAGGCTTATTATGAAGCCCCCCGGTAGCACTTAGCAGTAGCCTGATGAGCAAGATCACCGAAGCAAAAGCAGTGGCTGAATTAGGTCTTATGGCCGCAGAACGCTGTGCGCCAGGAGCAACGTCGGCCTCAAAGCTCTTGATTGAAGAAGCCTTAGAACATATTTTCAAGAAACCTTTGCCATTGACCGACGCCTTACCACGTATTAACGAGGTATTGGCAGGTCGTATCGGGCGTAGTGGTGAAGTAATCGACCATCTGCCGACAATTATGGAAAGCGTGGCCCAAAGTGAGCGCCTGGCTAGTCTAAAAATTACCAGAATGCTTGGCTCTGGTGCCCATGAGTTTGTGCTAGCCACTGAGTCTAAGGGTGCCCTAAAGCTGGGCGTCGACAACCTCCCTCGCCCGATAGCTCATAAAATGTTCGATGCGCCAGTTCTAGAACACGGCAAACTCGAAAACGGTGTTCGTTACTATATCCAGCCAATTGGCGAAACGGCAGGAGTAACCGATAAACATGTAGTCTCTGTAGTGGGCAAAATTCGCTCTAATGGTTTCATAGAAGAAGACATGTGGGGCTTTAGCGGAACAAGAAATGACCAAATCGCCCTTTTTGGCAAAGCACAAAAGCCATTATTAATTGACCAGGGTGGGGCTGTTCCTCGTTATGGCATGAGCTATAAAAACGGAGAGCTTGTGCCCCACGAAGTACAGCAATCTAATCTTGCTGAAATTAGAGACTTTCTCAATGAACGCCGCATCCCCTTGATTAAACACTCGGTCACAAGACCACAAAATCCGCTGCAAATGGACGGCAGTAGCCTGTCTACAAGAATGGAAGATTGGCAGCTTGCAGATACGGTCAAAGATTACATGAAAATGATAGACCGCACGCCCACCATGTGGAGCAGTTGGACCGACAATGAAGTGATCCTTGCTTTGAGATCACTTACACTAGGTAAATGAGCAATAGCGTCGAAAGATTCAAATTTAGAGTACCCGTTCAGTTGAAATTGCTGCTGTTCCTATTAATAGTTCTAGCAACCTGTGTATTTGCTCCAATGGCCTATAGTGCTGCGAGCTCGCCTGTGGTTTGGCAACTTGAGCAGTCTTCCGACCACCTAGGGGACTGCCTTGTCTCTATCTATCGTGACGGCGCCAAGGTGGTATGCAAGAAGCTCAAATGCGAACTTGTATGCAAAGCACCTGACTGGAAAGTACACTGCTTCAGAAGAGACGAGAAAATTGAGTGGAGCAATGACATACAAAAGTTTAATGGCGAAACCATGTCCAATCCTTTTGCTCGCTGTCGACCACCAAGACTAGAAACACTTACAGCCCTTGGCACTGGGGCGAAAAACGGTCTCAAATACACCAGGTATAGAACCGCCACCTCTGCAACTGACGTGCTCTGCACCACTAAGGCCATAGCCACGGCGCCACAAGTAGGCGAGTTTCTGTCAAGGCTTTTTCGTACACCCAAAGCCGAAGGAATTCCAATATATAGGTGCGTAGATCACAGCCTAGATGAAAAAAAAGAAGAATCAAAGATTGGCATCATTAAAGTTGGTGCCAACACTGATCTGAGATCTGGTTTAGTCACTAAACTAGAAACAAAGAGCTGGAAAAATATTCCATTCAAAGTCTCTGATTTCACCGCACCAACAGGCTTCAAGCAGTGCAAGGAGATTTTTCAAGTCTCTTATTCGAGCGAGAAGAAGGGCGAATTCAGCGAGATTTTCGACGAAATAGGCTTTAAAACAAATGCAAAGTCTTTAAAAAGCGGGACTCACTAAATGATTTTCGCCAGAACAATTACTACTTTGTTTCTAAATTGTATTTTGTTTTTCTCTAGCCAATCTTGCCTCGCCAAGCCCATAACACCAGAGTGGATAATCAATCAGAAAGAGGACGATTTCGGCGATACAGTCGTATATGTTTGGCATGATGGTGCGAGGTTAGTGTGTAAAAAGTTTGGTTGTGAGCTTCTTTGCAAAGCTCCAGACTGGAAGGTGCACTGTTACAACGTAGCTGAAAAGACAGAATGGATCGGCGATCTGTCGCAGTTTAGTGGCGTAGTAATGGCTAACCCTTTTGCCATACCAAGAGCTTACCAAGTAGCATACTTAAGAGAGGTCGAAGCAGGCGAATACGCTGGACTCAAATATACGAAATATCGCACTCCCGTCTCAAGAAAAGACTTAATACTGGCTGCCAGTGAAATACCAGTGGCAGACGAAGTAGGAGAATTTCTCTCGCGACTTTATGTGGTCCCGAATTCACACAATGTCCCACTTTTCCGTGACTGCGATAGAGGTAAAGGGCTTCAGCCTGAACGCTTCAAGATTGGCGCAGTCCGAAACGGTTCGGCCAACGATCTTAGAGGTGGAGTGTTGCATAAGCTCGTGACTAAATCATGGAAAAAAACAACATTTAACTCTTCTGACTTTGAGCTACCTAAGGGTTTTGAAAGAAGAAAAGATATCATTCAAGTTTCGTACTCTGCAAACAAGAAAGAGGAGCTAGGCTCTTTTTTGAATGAATTGGGCTTTAAAACCAAGGTTAAGCAATAAGGCCAAATCGAAATTCGCCAACATTCTAACCGTTCATTTCGCCTCCGAGAACGAGAAACAAATCGAAAAATGGACATAAGCAATGATGGGTCACGATGCCGTTGTTGTTGTTGGACATGTGACAAAGAAACAACCTTCTGCATGTATAGCTAATGTCCAACTCATGCTAGTTGGAAAAACTAGGATATTGGCGTCAGCCCAAGTTAGGCCATCGCACGCTGATGTTAAAGGCCAAGGACGGACTCCCTCAAGGCAAAATCGATTGAGATCAGCTGGAGGCTGACTTGAGCAAAAAAAACCAGGTCCACTGTCTGAGGGTATTACATAACACGGCTCAAGAGGTTGCTTTGCAAATTCCAATTCAGCCTGGCTATCAGTTACACTAGGCAAGAGGCCTTTCTCAAAAACAGATAAGTCCCAGTTTCTAACGATACTGCAGCCTGCTTTCAGGTAAAGTTCACAAGCAAAATGCTCTCTCCAGCGTTGTAACAACTTAATCTTGTCTGCCTTTCGCAAGGGATCCACTTCGATTCCATGAGATTCGAGAAACTGTTCTAATGCATCAATAGTCATTGCGTCCTCGTCAATTTGTCCTCATCGACCTTTGCACCCTAGTAGCAGTTTGAGAGTCTCCATTTGACTCAGACGGAAGAATGCGTGCTCGACTCAGATTCGAAGTAAATTGAACTGAGCCTGGGCACTGATGCTTTATTTTCTTGCCTTCATCCTCTGCAAAGCACCTGCCACTTCTGCCTGCAAAATCTCTGGACTAGAAGAATCAAAACACTCCGCGCCCATAGCAAAAGCAAACTTTAGAGCTTCAGCTTCGCTACCACAATAGCTAGACCATTGCTTAAATTGCTCGAATCGCGAAACCCGCAAAGTCGACAGCCCGCAGCCGGTACAGACTCCGTCCAAATCAGTCCAGAGGATGTCCGGAGCAAGCTCAGCAATTCGAGCGAATGGCTGGTCACCCCAGTGCTGGCCTTTACCATGGTCCTGAATCATGATTGCAACCAGACTGAGCCCTGAGTTAGCTTTGATTACCTCTTCAATATCTCGTTTTTTTTTCGATGATCGATCTGTAATTAGGATTACACTCAGCATAAAACCTCTCGGATCAGTCAGCTTTTTCTTAGGCAATTAGTCACAGTTTGCAATAGGGAACCACGTCAAGTACTCTGCAGATTCCTCCTCGGTTGTATTCTAACAATACACATCGGTTTAAGAGGCATTGGCAATGAACCGGATAAGGACTATTCTAGTGTCAGCCATCGACATTGAGTTTAAAATGACAGACAAACAAAACTCCATTTCATTTTTAAAAAATGGCAGGCATCTTTTAGTTATTTTGGCTCTATCTAATCTCCACATATCTTTGCTGCAGCCGGCTCTGGCTCAAGCGAGCAGTGACGCTCAAGTCAATCAAATTAGAATGAGCCTTATGCTATTGGATGCAAAAATCAGAAGCGCACCCAGTGCTGAAGCTTACTTTATGCGTGGCTCTGCCAACGCTGCCTTGGGTAAGAATGAAGCAGCAGAAGCAGATTTTGCCCTAGCGGAAAGTCTCAAGTATTCAACCAATCTTTTTGAGTTTTATGAAAAGCGCGGCAGCAACTATTTAGTTCTCAAAAAGAACGAAGAAGCCATAGCTCCGCTTACAAAAGCCCTTGCGCTCAAGCCTAGTGACCCATCCTGTCTTATCAATAGAGCAGCGGCCTACTTTGAACTCGCCCGCTACAAAGAAGCGTTGGCTGACGCCCAGAAGGCCGTTAAGCTCGATTCGAAGAGCTCGGCGGCCCAGCAGTTGGTGGGCACCTGCTATCTGAAAACCGGACAATATCAAAGCGCATTGCCATATCTCAACCAAGCAGTAGAGCTAGAACCAAGAAATTTCGAAGCTTTACACTATCGCGGCCTAACCTATCAAAAGTTAGGCAAGAATGAACTAGCTAACAAAGACTTTGCTGAAGCTCTGGCCAAAGGTTACGCGCCAGGTAAGATTTTTGAAGAAACAAATTAGGCGCTAGAGCGCAGTTAGAATGCGCACTAGTCGATTAATGCCTCTTCTAAAAGCAGCCAGGGGAATGCGCTCGTCTTTGCCGTGCATAGTTGCTAAATGATCGGCGTCTACTTCAATTGGTTCAAAGCCATAGCTATGAATGCCAAGCTCACGGAACCAATGTGAATCGGTGAACCACGGTACCACCACTGGTACTACAGGTGCAGTTGCGCCTTCTGCTTTATTAGCCTCTTTGATGGCGCGGAACATATCATTATCATAGGGAGAGGGGTCACCTTTCTCCCATTCAATGATTTTGACATCGATACTGCTATCAGCAATTGTCTTTTTCACTTCCGCCACAAACTGATCTGGTGTAACACCAGGAAGCAAACGGCAATCTAGTTCAGCATATGCCTGAGCGGGAATGACATTAGTCTTATAACCGGCTTTCATCACCGTGATCGATACTGTGTTGCGCAACATCGAATATTTGAGCTTGTCTACAGCTAGAGTTTCTTCTGTTTCTTTTGTTGGCGCCTTTGCCGTTTTCTCAATATCGGCATAAAGTTCTTTCAGTGGGCTGGCCTCAAATGGCGCAATTGATTGGAAGAACTCTTTGGCAGCTGGAAGTAGAGTCATCTTCGGTGGATTATCAGCAATCTTAGTCAACGCTTTGATCAGCCTATTGTTGGCTGAATTGCTCATGGGCATTGAGGCATGGCCAGCTAGTCCATTGGCAGTCAGCGACAGCCAGAGCACCGATTTTTCAGCGTAGTCCACGCCCCAATATTTGGCTTGACCATCGCTGTTACCACTCTTGTTGTAACTCTCTATTGAATAGCCCTCATTGAGCAAATATTCAGCATCCTTGACCAGTTCTTTTTTATTTTTGGCGAACCACTCTGCTCCGTAGGTACCACCTACTTCTTCGTCTGGTGTAGCGATAAAAATAATATCGCGGTCTAGAACTTTGCCTGATTTCTTTATGGCGAGCATGGCGGCAAGTTCCATGATGCCCATGCCTTTCATATCCAAAGTGCCACGCCCCCACAATTCGCCGTCGTGAATTTCAGCGGCAAATGGAGGATATTTCCAATCGCTGGCTTGAGCCGGTACAACGTCGATATGGCTAAGCAAAATCACAGCCTTTTTCTTTCCTGTACCTTTGAGCCGCCCTATAACAATGGCGCGATCTTTAGCTGAATCAAAAACTTGAGATTCAATGCCATTGTCTTTCAACACTGATTGAAGATAGAGGGCACCCAGCTTTTCATTGCCAGGTGGATTAGTCGTATCAATTTTAATGTAGTTACCAAGAAGCTTAACTGCTTCATCGTACTGGGTGTCTGTAATTTCAAAAAGCTTGCCGGAGGCCCCAGAAGAAGAAGAAGAAGAAGAAGAAGAAGTACTAACAGACGATGAAACTGCCATGGCCTCATAGCTCAAAGTAAAGGCCAGAGTGAGCGCCCAGGCTGCGGCTAATTTTCTGTAGCTTAGTGACACTTTCTATCTCCAGTAAATATATGATGTTGCAAAGTGAAAGCAGTGACGAACCCAGTGCTGCCGTCTTTTTTATGACCGCCATTACTTGCAAGTAAAGTTTACCTGAGTCTAAGTCTGTGGCGTTAAACCTTGCAATTTGACAGAATGACTAACGAAAGAAGGTCTCATAGTTTTTATGCCAGAGACTTTCAAATTGGGGTTTTAAAGGATTATATAAATGATTAAGACTATTTTGGCCGTCACTGTTCTGGCTCTTTCAACCGCTGCCATGCCTGCCTTTGCTGACGACACAACTACAACCACCACCACCACAACAACTGCCGAAACTGACAAAACAGTAACTCCGGCAAAGACAAAGAAATCTATTGTAAAGACAGTTACCACCGACACCAAGAAGGGCGCTGAAAGCGCTGTGAAAGGCGTTGAGACTGTGGGCAAAGATATCGGCAAAGGAACTGTCAAGGGCGTCGAAGCACTTGGCAATGGTGCAAAAAAAGGCGCCACCGGCCTAGTTAAAGGTACTGAAGCCGTAATCAAAGGTGCTGGTCGCGGCATGGCTAAAATGGGCGAAGGAGCTAAGCACGGCGTCGAAAAAATGACCGGCCATGACAAGAAAAAAGCAGCCCCTGCTGCCGCCACCACTGATGCAGCACCAGCCACTGATGCTGCCAAGTAATAGTCAATGATCAAAAACTGAAAAACAAAAACGCGGAGAACTATGAGATCAAGCAATAGATTGGCCAAGAGCTTTGCTCTCGCATTAACTTCTGCGCTTACACTTTCAGCACTGATGGCGGTGCCCCTACAGCTGGCCAATTCAGCTCTAGCGGCGTCGCCTGCCACAAAAAGTATTTTCGTCTCCCGGGACTCTACTCTGGGCATCGAAGAATACAAACTTCCAAGCAATGGTCTTTCTGTATTGCTCTGTGAAAGGCATGCTACTCCTGTCGTAACTGTAAATATGGTCTTTCGCGTCGGCTCACGAAATGAAGCAGTTGGCTATACAGGCTCAACCCATTTTCTTGAACACATGATGTTCAAAGGCACGAATATACATGATCCACTGAAACAGACGGGTCTAGACGATGTGCTGAAAAAAGTTGGCGGAATCAATAATGCCACCACTTCATATGACCGCACCAATTATTATGAGCTAGTACCCAAGCAAGCAATTAATTTATGCCTCGAGCTAGAAGCCGACCGTATGCGGCATTTGCTACTTAGAGAAAGCGATCGTAAAGCTGAAATGACAGTAGTGCGCAATGAGCTAGAAAGAGGAGAAGATGACCCTTCGCAGCTCCTAGAGATGAACACTTTTGCCACTGCTTTTCGCGAACACCCTTATCACCATCCAGTTATTGGTTGGCGTTCTGACGTTGAAGGTGTGCCAACAGAGCGGCTGCGTCAGTTTTATAACGATTTTTACTATCCCAACAATGCCACATTAGTAGTAATTGGCGATTTTGACAAAGCAGCCACTCTTAAAGAAATTGAGAGTAAATTTGGCGCCATAGCTAAGTCTCCAAAACCTTTCCCAACTGTCTACACTACAGAACCACCCCAAGAAGGTGAGAGAAGATTCACTGTCAGTCGGGGCAAAGAGCTTGCCCGAGTAATGGTGGCATATCACACCCCTCGCGGCATCGACAGGGCCACTTACCCGCTCGATATTTTGCAATCAGTCTTAGGTGGTGACAGTAGAAAGTCATCGCGTCTCTACAAACGGTTAATTGAAACCGGCCTGGCATCAGACTGTTATGCAGCAAACTACACACTAAAAGATCCTGGCTTATTTATTATTTCGGCAACTGTGCAACCTGGCATAGACCCTAAAATGGTCGAAGCGGCAATTCAAGAAGAAGTGAACAAACTCAGTGAAAAACAAATCACAGCTGAAGAGCTCCGCTTAGCACGTTCATCTATATCAAAGCGCTTTCGCCTCAGCCTTTCGGACCCCATGGGCCTAGCTCAATCATTGACTGAAGGCATCGCTGTAGGCAGCTGGAAGTGGTGGGCAAGCTACCCGCGGGATGTACAGACAGCCACAGCTGAAGAAGCGTTGAGAAGCGCTAAGAAGTTCTTCCTAGACAAAAGCAAAACAGTTGGTTACTACCTACCTACCGACTTCAAAACCGATGCTGCAGCTATTGCGCAAATCAAACCGGCAAAAGCAACTGAGAATCTAGGTGAGAACAGCACAGATACAACAACAGCAGCCAGAACTGTCGAAGAAACAACGGTTAAAAGTAGAAGTGCATTGGCTGAGCCCGACAAAGCGAAGACCTGGCAAGAGCGCGTAGAACGCTTCTGTATGCCTAACGGCATGACTGTTTTGTTGGCCCGAGTCGCTGAAGGGGCAGACAGAGCTGACCTACATGAAAGCGATAAGTCTGCCCCCAAGAGTGCCATTAGAGGAACTGTTGCTGTTTCAGGAAAAATCAGAGCGGGAGATTTTTACAGCCAAATTGGCAAATCAGCAGTGCCTGACATTACAGCTGAACTCTTAACCTATGGCACCAAGAAATTCAGCAAAGAGCAAATCTCCACCCAGATGGAAGAAATGGGAGTCACTCTTGATTTTTCCAATGGCACCTTCTTCCATGAGTTTGAATCTGAAGTGGCCGCCGAAGACCTGCCGAAGCTCTTGAGCTTAATTGGCAGCGAGATGCGGCAACCGAAATTCCAACAGTCCGATTTAGACTTAGTATTGAAATTAAGTCAGGCCGCTATCAAAGAGAAGATGACCGACACTGGCGAAGTGGCTTGGAATTCGTTGGTACGTTCACTGTACAAACCAGGTTGTGTCTATTACTCACCTGAGCTAAGCAAGCAAATGGAAGAGCTTTCTTCAATCACCCTGAGCGACATAGAGAACTACCATCAGAAATACTATAGCCCCGGTAACACAGTATTGGCCGTGATCGGAGACATCGACCCAGCAGCGGTGAAAAAGCTACTAGAGGCTGAGTTTGGTGATTGGAAGGGTGAGGCGGCCCCAGCTATCAAGGTTGAACTAAGCGGTCTTATAGATAGAACTGGCGCCAAAGCAAGCAAGAACACCTTAACCACAGAGCTGGCTGATAAAGCCAACGTAGACATCGCCATTGGCAAGCCTGTGGACCTTTCACTAAAGTCGAACGACTACTTGGCGGCCATGATAGGCAATGCAGTGCTGGGTTACGACAGCTTTGCTTGTCGCCTAGCTCCAGTGCGGGACAAATTTGGTCTCACCTATTCAATCTCATCGCATATCACCGAGCCTCATTATCCCTACTCTCCTTGGTCTATCGACCTGTCAGTCAATCCGGTCAATGTTAATCGCTCGCTTGAAGTAGTAAGAAAGATAGTGGCTGATTTCAATAAAGATGGCGTGACCGCCAAAGAGCTAGCCACTGAACAAGACCACCTGGCCGGGGTTTACCTGGTTGGCCTGAGAAGCATTCGCTCGATTGCCAAGAAATTGACTGATTATGAGCAGCTCTCGCTACCAGTGTCTTATATGGATACTTTTGGCAAGAGAGTTAAGAATGTTACTCTCAAAGACGTAAATAAAGCCGCTGGGCACTATTTCCGCCTAGATGACGCAATTACTTCTGTTTGCGGAACTTTAACCAGTGCCAAGCAAAATCCCGACAAAAAGGTGGATCAAAGCAGACCCTAGTAGAACAGGTTTTAGACAGCCTTAACTGGGAACAATTCAAATACTTAGAGATTTGGGGCGATGAGCGACAAGAAAAAGATTTTTACAACTGGAAAATTTGAAGTCGACGGCAAGTGGGCTTCTGTGCGCGAGACCAAATTTACGAAGATGGTTCTAGAGACGCGCTTCGATCGTCAAAAATTCAAAGAAACCAAGCAAAAAGAAATGCTTGATCGGCAAAGAAAGCCGATGAGCGATGAGGAGCTGGAAGAACTTGAGCGCAAGTCGCTCAAAGACACAGTTACCGACCTCTACAACCAAAGAACTTTTCTGCGCAAGCTCGAATACGAGATGCGCCGAGCAAAACGATACAAACGACCTTTATCACTGATGATTTTGACCATAGACAACATTAGCCAATTGCAAAGGCAGTATGGTCAGATGATTGTCGATGAAGTGATGAGGGCAGCTGCCAGAATCACTGGAATATGCATCAGAGATGTAGATGTTTCTGGTATCTGTGATGTAGCCAAGATTGGCATAATCTTCCCCGAAACTTATTCGTCTAGAGCAATGATTGTGGCTGAGCGTATTCGCGAGCGCATGAAACAGGAAGCAATCAACAGCGAAATGCGCCACCTAAGAGTGACTACATCGATTGGAGTGGTCTCTTTCCCCACCCATGCCCGCGACGAGATTGATTTACTACAGCGCGCTGTTGAATTTCTAGCAAAAGCCGAAGAAGAAGGCGGAGACCGAGTTCACAACGGCTAGCCAAGAACTTCTACTCCAATTCTTTCATGGTCTTTTCTTCGGCGGATGGCGCCTTGATTGCTGGCGCCAAAGGCGGCTCTTCTTGCGGCTGAGCCTGCCCCGAACTAGGGTTTGAACCAGAACTAATACTAGAAGCACTATTGCCTGAATTGATCGGAGCTATTCCAGCCACGCTGGATGAATCAGGTTTATTCTTAGCGATATCGCTCTTCTCAGCGCGCTCTTTCTTGCCGATTGGATAGCTGTTATAGAGCTTGCCATCGAAATAAACCTTGAACTCGCAGCTACCATCGTTACGAACACTAGCACCGCCAGTGAGGTCAATCTTCTTGCCTTCACGGGCAGGAAGTGGTGGCACAAACTCGTCTACTACAGCCGACTCCTTTGTCCACAAAACCTTGTCACCGGCCTTTGTGTCTACCAAATCAACTTTCATTGTCAAAGCATTGATAGCGCTATCAGTAGGGTTCCAAACCTGGCCAGAGATATGAGGCATGCCGCCCTGCAGATCAATTGTTACTGTTTTAAGGGTAACTGTTGGCACTGTGTTACTCGGGTCTACAGATTTGGCCTGCTGCAAATAACCATATCCGGTATCAAGCTCACCGGAGTCTAGCAGCTCCTTGCCACGCTTATTGAGTAAAGCAGCCAGTTTACGCTTAATCGAATCATCTCTGGTCGAAAAGCGTTGAGCTTTGCGCAATTGATCAATTGCCAATTCATACTGACCAGTACGTTCATAAATATCGGCTGCCATCTCATAGTTGCGTGAGTTATCAGCGATGGCGTTAAGCTTACTAAGATAGACCAATGCTTCTTTGTCTTTCTTTTCAGAAACAAGCTTCTCAGCCAGTCTTTGATAGATTGTCGAAAGCCTGGCATCAGATTCACTAAAGCGTGAACCTTCTTTTAAGTCTTTTACTTCTTCCCACAGGTTCAATGCTTTCTCTAAATGGCCATCACGCAGCTCTTGATCGCCCCACAAAGCATCCAAATCGGCTAACTCAGCCTTTTTACCAGGAATATTTGCTTGAGCAAGTGGGCGAAGTAACTCGCAGGCTTTGTCGTAGCGAGAGTGTACGCGATAATAGTTAGCCAATTGTGAGGCCAAATCAGGATCTTCAATTATTCCTTTGCCTAATTGCTGTGCTTTAGCAATACAGTCTTTTGCTTTGTCTATCTGATCAACACCAACATAGGCACGAGCAAGAGCAAGCATAATCTTGGGATTATCTTTGGCTGAGTTTGAAGCCTTAGTCAGAGTCTCGACAGCAAAGGCATATTGGCCATTATCTAACTCTTTAAGACCCTTACCAAGTAAGCGATCTTCTTCCGGTGCCTTGGTGAGAAAGAAAATGGTGGCTCCCGCAAAAATGAGAACTGTTGTTAAACCAAAGAGTAAGCCACCAGTAAGCGGCATTCCACTTTTGAGGCTTAAGCTCATGTTGCTCGATCTACGTTTAGACCCGGATTTAGAGCCGGGCTTAGCTCCTGGTTTACCGCTTGATTTAGCTCCCAGTCTATCTTCAGATTCAGCAGAATCGTCAAACAAATCGTCGCCTATATCTTTGCGCGAGACGTCATAGCGCACTTGGGCAAAGGGTTCAGAGGCTGGTGGAATATAGTCAGGATCGGCGTAATTTTTACTAGATTCAGAATTAGAAAGAGAGACGGCCCTTTTATCAGCTTCAGCCGTAGCTGAATCAGATAACGGAACCGTCTCTACAATTTCTTCTTCGACATAGAACTCTTGTCCACAAGAGACACAGTTCTGATACTGAGAAGGATGATAGGTACCACAATTTGGACAGCGCATAAGTTGAATATCCGTGTTCCTGATATTTTCAGGTTAGATCATACACCCTGCCCAATGGCAACTATTTGATTTCGACCTTAGCGCCAGCAGCTTCGATCTTCTTCTTCATATCGTCAGCTTCTTCCTTCTTAACTTTCTCTTTCAAAGTCTTAGGAGCTGAGTCAACCAAGTCTTTGGCTTCTTTCAAGCCAAGACCGGTTACTTCGCGAACGATTTTCAGAACTTCGATTTTCTTGTCGCCAACAGCGGCCAAGATAACGTCGAATTCAGTCTTCTCTTCAACTGCAGCAGCAGCGCCGCCAGCAGCAGGAGCGAAAGCCATAGGTGCTGCAGCAGTTACGCCGAAGGTTTCTTCCATTTGTTTCTTGAGCTCAGCAGCTTCAAGAAGGGTCAAATTGCCGATCACTTCGATTAATTCAGCGGTTGACATTTTAGTAGCCATTTTAAAAATCTCTCCTTAATACAGTTATTTGCGGCTTAAGCACGGCTTAGGCTGCTTCGTCTTTCTTCTTTGCGACCTCTTCTACGAGGACTGCAATGTCTCTAATCACTGCGTTCAAGATGCCAGCAATATTTCTGGCTCCAGAATCAAGACCACCCATAATGGATGAGAGCAATTGCTCTTTCGATGGTAGTTCGGCCAGCCCTTTCACTTCTGCAATTGAAAGAGATTGACCATCCAGCACTCCGCCTTTGACGGAACCTTTTTTAACTGTCTTGATGAAATCAACGACAGCTTTAGCAGGGGCTGCTGGGTCATCGTATCCAACCACTACGGTTGTTGGTCCCTTAGCGAGTTCGGCGATTGCTTTGAACTCAGTTTTTTCTGTAGCAATTTTCACCAAAGTGTTTTTCGCTACGCGACATTTTGCCCCTTGCTTATCAAGAGAACGTCTGAACTGAGTCAACTCAGCCACCGTGTACCCATTCAGGTCAGCGACGATAGCGACCTTGCCGTCAACGAAGATAGATTCGAGGTCTTTGATTACCCCGGCCTTAAATTCTCTGGTTGGCATTTAGATCTCCTGGAGTCGCCTCCATATAGATAACGGATGCTAAGTACGCTCATGGCATCTGCTAAGTCTTCCAAAAAGAAAACCCGACAAATGCCGGGATCACAAGGACGAGAGAAGCTCTCGCAAACGACTGTTTTAACAAAGTCGAATTTGTGACCTCAAGTCGGCGATCCTCATATAGAGGATTCATTAAACTCCCGCCATTACTTTTGGGAGTACCATACTGTCTGCGGCCTTAGTTAACAGCGTCTAACAGTTTTATCTGATAGATGCAGGCCAAATTCTCGCGTTATATTGAACTATCGTCAAGAAAACTCACTTTGATGTAACAATTCAAGGGAATATATCTCAATCGAGAATGTTCATTTCAATTAAGTTCAGCCCAATTAAGCTGGCCACTGGGAGCACTGATCGATGGAAATCTTTGAAAAGCACGTATTTGTCTGCACGTCTGGCAAAATCTGTTCGAAAGATGGTGGAGAAGAAGTTTGCTCTGCCCTGCGTCAAGAAGTTGTAGCCAAGGGCCTCAAAGGGCAAATTCGCATCAACAAAGCAGGCTGCTTTGATCAGTGCGGCAACGGTCCAATGGTGGTCGTTTACCCCGAAAGCACCTGGTACGCCCATGTCAGCCCAGAAGACGCTGAGCAAATAGTAACTGAGCACTTGATAGGCGCTAAGCCAGTTGAGCGTCTACTCTATGATGGCCGCGGCCGCATAGACCGGTCATAGTGAGATTCCGCAGATTTGTTCGGCACAAACTTCGTCATAAATGTTCGTCATAACCGTTCGTCACAAATCAGTAAGAACTTGTTGCTAACTTAAGTCTAACAACTGGCCCCCCTCCAGATAGGCGAAAAATGAGCAATCCATTTAACATCGAGCTAGGTCCTAATTTTCCGCAACGCGACCGTGCCGCTGCCAACATCGAACTTAGTATTTTTAGCGCCGTGATTAATGCCGAAATGGGCCTCTTTCAAAAGGCCTGGTCAGGATGGCCAACAGGCGAACAAGTACCACGAGCCGGCCGGTCAGATGCAGCATCGCAAGCTCTTCTTGATGCCGGTATGAAGATTGCCTTCGGTGATTTGTGGCGAGGTCAGCAAAGATAGTTTCTAAAATAGATAGATTTTTTCGCCAACGTGTTGCCTCACAAAGAATGTTACCGAGATCAAACCGTTGCCTCATTTAAAGTGTTACCGAGAGCATGCATGCTTAGTGTAGTGTTTTGTGTGTGTAATTCCGGTATTCGATATGTTCCA
>Ga0172380_10000233_pt1 | contig 117538 bp, 114 predicted proteins | sample Leawe162metaG_FD_119747 | JGI IMG/M metagenome (GOLD analysis project Ga0172380, IMG submission 119747) | Leachate microbial communities from a municipal landfill in Southern Ontario, Canada - Leachate well 162 metaG | ecosystem: Engineered > Solid waste > Landfill > Unclassified | place... | reverse complement strand
GTTGCGGCTGTAGAGCAGGTGATGCGCCGTGATGGTGGCGGCCACGTTGGCGGGCGCGGCCTTGACAAACTCCACCGCCTGACGCGTGGTGATGTGCTCGAATATCACTCTCAGGCGCGGGTAGCGATCCAGCAGCGGCACCAGCACCTTGCCGATGAATACCTGTTCACGGTCAAACACGTCCACCAGGGGATGCGTGTCCTCGCCATGTACCAGCAGCGGCAGGTCATGCTCCTGCATTGCTTCCAGCGCGAGGTGGCACTTGGAGATATCGGTAACGCCGGAATCTGAATTGGTGGTCGCCCCGGCGGGGTAGAGCTTCACCCCATGCACCATGCCGCTGGCCTTGGCGCGGGCGATTTCATCCGGTGCAGTGTTGTCGGTGAGGTACAGCGTCATCAGCGGCTGAAAATCGGAACCGGCAGGCAGGGCATCGAGAATGCGCTGGCGGTAGGCCAGGGCCAGTCCGGTGGTGGTGACGGGGGGGCGCAGGTTGGGCATGATGATGGCGCGGGCAAAGTACCGGGCTGTGTCGGCCACCACGGCATGCAGGTGCTCGTCGTCACGCAGATGCAGGTGCCAGTCGTCGGGGCGGGTCAGGGTCAGGGTGTCCATGATGTGATCCATTTAAAACCTGTGCTTATCCTTGAAAAATCAGTTAACCACGGAGTTCACGGAGAGCACGGAGCAGAAATATAAAAATATCACGATATTCGATATTTCACTCCTTGGGCGAGTCAAAAAAGACCGTGAACCGCTTCTCTCTGTGTTCTCCGTGCCCTCCGTGGTTATCGGGTTAAGGTTATTGGATTCATTTTAACTGTAGCGCGAGGTCATACAGGGCATTTTTCTTCTCGCCGCTGATCTCGGCTGCCAGCTTGACCGCCTGCTTGAGCGGCAACTCTGCCAGCAGCAGTTGCAGTGTGCGCTGCGCTTCGGCGCTGATGCCTTCTTCCTCCGCGATTGCGGCTCCTGATACCAGCAGCACGAATTCGCCACGCTGGCGGTTGGGGTCGCCAGCCAGCCAGGCGGGCGCATCAGCCAGCTTGCAAGTATGGATGCTCTCGAACAGCTTGGTAAGCTCGCGCGCAAAAGTGATGTCCCGTTCGCCGCCCAATGTCTTGAGAATATCCTCGACGGTTTCCACGATGCGGTGAGGCGCCTCATAGAAGGCCAGGATATAGGGCAGTTCGATGAGCGCTTCCAGTTCCTTGCGCCGGGCGCTGGCCTTGGCGGGCAGAAAGCCATAAAAGAGAAAACGGGCATCTTCCCTGCCCGCCGCGGAGAGCGCGCAAATGGCTGCGTTCGGGCCCGGCAGCGGGATCACCGGCAGGCCGGCAGCGCGCACTGCCTGCACCAGGATCGCGCCCGGATCACTGATGCCTGGCGCTCCGGCATCGGAAACCAGCGCCACGGTTTTTCCTTCTTGCAGTGCGGCGATGATTTTCGGCGCGGCGACCCGTTCATTGTGTTCGTGCAGCGCCACCAGTTTGGCCGAAATCCCGTAATGGCCAAGCAAATGCGAGGTATTGCGCGTATCCTCGGCGGCAACGATGTCGGCGGTTTTCAGCACATCCAGGGCGCGCAGCGTGATGTCCCGCAAATTTCCAATCGGCGTGGCAACCACATATAATGTGCCTCTGTCATTTATAAGACCCTGCTCTGGATGCAACGCTTCCTCACTTTTCTGTTGATGTTCTTCGCCGTATCGTTTGTGGCTCATGCGGATGTCCCCGGAAGGCCGTTAAGAGCAGAAACGCTGCCGTCGGCCAATGCCGCAACCGCGCCAACGCCTCAGGCCGAGGTCGCGCTGACGCCGCTGGCCAGAATTGAGCCGCCCGCAGCGAACAGCGTGGATTTGCCAGCCCGGCAGCTTGATGCCGCATCGCTGGCAGCGGCCAGCCATGCGCATGTTGCCTTGCTGCTGCCGCTCAAGTCCAGCGCCTTTGGCCGTGCCGCCGAAGTGGTCAGGCAGGGCTTCATGGCCGGCGCTTCGATCCAGCCAGGTGCGCTGCCGGTCACAGTCTACCCCAGCAGCGATGAGACTGATGACATTGTGTCCACATACCGGCAGGCAACGCAAGCCGGTGCAAGCATTGTGGTCGGCCCCCTGACCCGGAATGGCGTTTCGGCCCTTGCTGCCAGTACCCCGGTGAACGTGCCCACGCTGGCGCTCAACCTGCCGGAACAAAGCATTGAATTTCCGCCCCAGTTGTATGTATTCGGCCTCGCGGCTGATCTTGAAGCCCGCCAGATGGCGCGTGCCGCGTTTGGCGAAGGCAGAAGGAGCGCCACCGTGATCACCGCTGGCGACATGCTGTCAAAGCGCATCCAGCAAGCTTTTAGCGAAGAGTGGGCAGCGCTCGGCGGGGCGGCGGCCAGGCACCTGGCCTTTACCGGCTCCAATCCGTCCGAAATCCGCGATGCGCTTCGCAGGCAGGCGTCAAATGTAATTTTTCTTGCCATGAACAGCCGCGATGCGCGCCTCCTGAACCCTTTTCTGAAAAGCGACCTGCCCACCTATGCCACCTCGCAGATTTATGCCGGCAGCGGCAGCCTGCAGAAGTATCATGACCTGAATGGCGTGCAGTTCGTCGATATGCCCTGGCTGTTGCAGCCGGATCATCCCGCGGTCATGGTTTACCCGCGCGCGCCGTCCCCCCTCGCTGCCGACATGGAGCGACTTTACGCCCTCGGCATTGATGCCTGGCGCCTGGCTTTGCTGCTACAGACATCACCGCCCGGCATGCCGTTCAGCCTGGATGGCGTAACCGGCTACCTCACGCTGGATGTCCGCTCGCACCAGGTCAATCGCGATGGCGTGCGTGCCGAATTCAGCAACGGGGAAGCCGTTTTGCTGGCGCCTTGATGGACGCCGGCAAGCAGGCGGAAGATCACGCCGCCGCATTTCTGCAAAGCCGGGGATTGCGCCTGGTGGCAAGGAATTACCGTTGCCGCATGGGTGAAATCGATCTGATCATGGAACATGGCGGCACGCTGGTGTTCGTGGAGGTACGCCTGCGGCGCAGCGACAATTTCGGTGGCGCGGCGGCGAGCATCACCGGGCACAAGCAACGCAAACTGATCCATGCGGCGCAGCACTATTTGCAGCAGCAGACCAGGCAACCACCTTGCCGCTTCGATGCATTATTGCTGGACGGCCTCAAGATTGAATGGATTAAAGATGCGTTTAGCGCATAAAATCCGGTTACTTGCACTTTGAACCCAGAGTTTTGAATTTATGGATCTAATTTCCCGCATTGGCCACCATTTCACCGACAGCGCCCACATCAAGCTGCAGGCGCTGGATCTCCTGGCGCCACCGATTTCCGTCGCCGCGGAGCGGGTGGTGCAATGCCTGCTGGCCGAGGGCAAGGTACTGAGTTGCGGCAATGGCGGCTCGGCCGGCGATGCCCAGCATTTTGCCTCGGAAATGCTCAACCGTTTCGAGATGGAGCGGCCAGGCCTGGCCGCCATGGCGCTCACCACCGACAGCTCGACCATCACCTCGATTGCCAACGACTACTCCTATGACCTGATCTTTTCCAAGCAGGTGCGCGCCCTGGGGCAGCCGCAGGACCTGCTGCTGGCGATTTCCACCAGCGGCAATTCGCGCAATGTGATCGAGGCCATCCAGGCTGCCCATGAGCGGGAAATGGGCGTGATCGCGCTAACCGGCAAGGGCGGCGGACAAATGGCTGAACTTTTGCGCCCCGAAGACATCCATCTGTGTGTACCCTCGGATAGCACCGCCCGCATCCAGGAAGTACATCTGCTGGTCATCCACTGCCTGTGCGATGCCATTGACTGTCTATTACTTGGAGTTGAATAAATGCGCCGCTTATTGCCTGTACTATTGCTTGCCGTCATCCCCGCCCTGCAGGGCTGTTTTCCCGTCGTGGCCACGGGTGTGGGCGCCGGGGCACTGATGGCGGGTGACCGCCGCACCTCCGGCACCTACATCGAGGATCAGGGCATTGCGCTCAAGGCATCCGGCCGCATCGAGGATAAATTCAAATATGCCGTGCACGCCAACGTGACCAGCTTCAACCGCCATGTCCTGCTGACTGGCGAGGCGCCTAGCGAAGAGGTAAGGCAGGAGGTAGGGCAGATGGTGATGGGCGTGCCGAACGTGATCGACGTGACCAACGAAATCGCGATCGGGAATGTGTCGCCTTTCTCCTCGCGCAGCAACGACACCTACATCACTTCCAAGGTCAAGGGGCGCATGATTGACGCCAACCGCTTTGCGCCTTACCACGTCAAGGTCATCACCGAGAACGGCGTGGTTTACCTGATGGGCCTGGTGACGCGCAAGGAAGCCGAGGACGCGGCGGAAATCACGCGCACCACCACGGATGTGCGCAAGGTCGTCAAAATATTCGAATACCTCGACTGATCTTGACTTCCCTCGCCCCCGATTTCGAGCGCAAAATCTGCACGCCGGCCGAGCTCAAGGCTCGTGCCGCCGCGCTGCCGCACCCGCTGGTGTTCACCAATGGCTGTTTCGATATCCTGCACCGCGGCCATGTCACTTACCTGTCCCAGGCGCGGGCGCTGGGTGCCAGCCTGATTGTCGGGGTCAATACCGATGCCTCGGTCAAACGCCTGGGCAAGGGCGACGACCGCCCGGTGAACAGCCAGAACGACCGCATGGCCGTGCTGGCCGCGCTGGACAGCGTCAGCCTGGTCACCTGGTTCGATGAGGACACCCCACTCAACCTGATTCTCGCCTGCCAGCCGGAGATTCTGGTCAAGGGCGGCGACTGGACGGTGGAAAATATTGTTGGAGCAAGGGAGGTGCTGGACTGGGGCGGGCAGGTGCATTCCATACCCTTCCTGTTCGAGCGCTCGACCACCTCCACCATCGCCAAGATCCGTAAATTATAAAAACGATTAACCACGGAGTTCACGGAGAACACGGAGTAAAGGCAATGAATCGTATGTCGTGTGGCATTCACCCATTGGATGAGATTCTAAAAACCCCAAGATGGTCTTTCTCCGTGTCCTCCGTGAACTCCGTGGTTTACTTCGTTTATTGATCCATGTTAAACCCCGAATTCCTGACCCGCCTCGGCGCCATCGTTGGCGCGGAGAACCTGCTCACCGATGCCGCCTCCTGCCTGGTCTATGGCTACGACAACAGCCGCAAGATCTTTCCGCCCGAGGCAGTGGCGTTTGCGGCCACTACCGCAGCCGTGCAGGCAATCATCCTGCTGTGCAATGAATTCAAGGTGCCGCTTACGCCACGCGGGCGCGGCACCGGCACGGCGGGCGCCAGCATTCCGGAGCAGGGCGGCGTTGCCCTGTCGTTGGAGCGCATGCGGCGCATCGTGGCGGTGGACCCGGCCAACCGTGTGCTGGTGTGCGAGCCCGGGGTGTTGAACCAGGAAGTGCAGGATGCGGCGCGCCCGCACGGTTTTTTCTGGCCGCCGGACCCTTCCAGCGCGCCTTAGTGCAGCATCGGCGGCAATCTTGCCACCTGCGCTGGCGGTCCGCATGCCGTCAAGTACGGCGTGACGCGCGATCATGTGCTGGGTCTGACCGCAGTCACCGGCAAGGGCGAGATCATCAGGGCCGGCTGCTACACCACCAAGGGCGTGGTGGGCTACGACCTGACCCGGCTCCTGATCGGCTCCGAAGGCACCCTGGCCATCATCACCGAGGCCACGCTCAAGCTCACTCCCCTGCCCGCCGCGGTGGGCGGTCTGACCGCGCATTACCGCGACATTGCTAGCTGTGCGCAGGCGATTGCCGCCATCATGGCGCAGCCCGCCCTGCCCAGCGCGCTGGAGTTTCTCGACCAGGCCTCGCTCCAGCTGATTCGCGCTCGCCATCCCGGCCTGCTGCCGGAAGAAACACGGGCGCTGCTGATGATCGAGGTGGACGGCTCGGCCAGTGAAGTGCAGGCAAGTGCCGAGGCCATTCGCGCTACTTGCGCCAACGACGGGCTGATCCGGGCCGAACTCGCGCCCGATCTCAAGGCCTTGTGGGCGGCGCGCAAGGCGCTTTCCCCCCTGCTGCGCGACATTGCGCCAAAAAAGATCAACGAGGACGTGGTGGTGCCGGTGTCCCGGCTGCCCGAATTGCTGCAGGGGCTGGCTGAACTGAGCGCGAGATATGGCATTGCCAACGCCAACTTCGGCCATGCCGGCAACGGCAACATGCACGTCAATCTGCTGGTAAACCCCGATGACCCGGATCAAATGCAGCGCGCCGACGCCTGCCTGGATGAAATCTTCACCCTGGTGCTGCGGCTGGATGGTACGCTCTCGGGCGAGCATGGCGTGGGGCGCGAGAAACGGCCTTTCGTGGCACGCGAGATCGACCCCGCGACGCTGCAGCTGATGCGTGACATCAAGCAGGTTTTTGACCCGAATAATATTCTTAACCCCGGCAAGCTGTTCCCCCAACCCCCCTTAATCCCCCCTTATCAGGGGGGAGGCGCCCCCCCCTCCCCTGACAAGGGGAGGCCGGGAGGGGTTTGAGGGCCAGCTACGCTAAACCTTCAGGAGCCAATCATGAGCATTTCCGATCTTAACCAAACCTTCGCCATTCCCGGCCACGTCACTTTCAAGGAAGGTCCCGGCGGTCTGACGGTGGCGGAAGTCGCCAATGCGCTTGCCGAATCCACCATTGCGCTGCAGGGCGCCCATGTCATGACCTTCACGCCGCGCGGCCAGGAACCGGTGGTGTGGCTGTCGAAGTTCGCCAAGTTCGCCCCGGGCAAATCCATCCGCGGCGGCGTGCCGATCTGCTGGCCGTGGTTCGGGCCGCATGCCACGGACGCCACGCTGCCGGGTCATGGCTTTGCGCGCACCGTGATGTGGGACGTGCTGGAAACCCGGGCCACGCCGGAGGGCGCGACCTTCCTGCGCTTCGGCCTGGTTGAAACCGACGCGACGCGCGCCCAGTGGCCGCATGCCTCCACCGTCCAGCTTGAAGTGACCGTGGGTGCTGCATTGCGCGTCGAACTGGTGACGCGCAACACCGGCAAGGAGCCGTTCGTGCTGGGCGAGGCGCTGCACACCTACTTCCACATCAGCGATGTGGCGAAAATGAAAATCACCGGCCTCGAAGGCTGCGATTATCTCGACAAGGTCGGCGGCACGGCGCGCAAGACCCAGCAGGGCGCGATCGTGATCGAGAGCGAAGTCGATCGCGTGTATCTCAATACCAGCGCGGATTGCCTGATCGAAGACAGCGGCCTCAAGCGCCGTATCCGTGTTGCCGGACAGAATGCCCGCTCCGCTGTGGTGTGGAATCCGTGGGTCGAAAAGGCTGACAAGATGGGCGATTTCGGCCCCGAAGGCCATCGCGGCATGGTATGCGTGGAAACCGCCAACGCGGTCGAGAACCTGGTGACCGTGAAGCCCGGCGAGGAACACCGCCTGGTGGCGGTTTATAGCACCGAAGCCATGGCCTGAGGGAACGGCACGTCACCTCAAGTGACGTGCCGTTTCAGTACTTACCAGTCGCCGCGATCGTGGCGATGCTGGTGGCGCCGTTCATGGCCGTAGCCGTGGCGATGCGGCTTCTGGTCGTAATAAACCGCACGCTCTCCATAACCATAGCGAGGCGGAGGGGCGTAGTCATAACGCTCATATACCCGCACTGGCGCTGGCTGGTAGTAAACCGGTGCGGGACGATAATGCACCGTCTCCACGCGGCGGTAACCATTGTCGCGAGTGGCAATGGCCACACCGGTCGCGCCGCCCAGCAGTCCACCGATAATGGCGGCATCGCGCCCGCCGATGGCCGATCCGATCACGGCGCCGGTGGCGCCTCCAATTGCACCGCCCACTGCGGCATCGCCATCCCAGCCCGAGGCCTGCGCCTGAGCGGCCAGGGCCAGTGTCAATACGCCAATCAACGCGATCTTTTTCATGACTTGTCTCCTTTGTTTGTCAAGGTAGGCAAATTGTAGAGCAGCGAAGCTTAACGCCAGCTTAACGAAAATTAATCGGGCAAACAAATGGGGCCAGCGCTTATCCCACGCTGGCCCCATCCTGGTCGAATCAACAGGGCGATTATTTCCGCCCGGGTGATCAGTTTTTCAAACAATTGCTCATGAATTTCTTGCGCTCATCGTTCTTGAGCGCCTTGTCGCCCGCTTCCTTGTTGCACCGTGTCATCTTGCCTTGCTGGGTGGTCTTGGCGCCAGCTTCATCCGGTTTCTTGTCGACGGCTGTTTCGGGCTTCTTGGCGCTCAGGCAGTCCTTCATGAATGCCTTGCGCGCATCTCCCTTGAGGTCCTGGGTTTTGGCGTTCGCATTGCATTCCTTCATCTTTTCCTGTTGCGGGCCTGCAAATGCCAGTGGGCTGGACAGCATCAGGGCGATGGCGGCAATAATCAGTTTTTTCATCTAAGTTCTCCTGTTTCATGCGTTAAAAATAGGAAAGCTAATCCTAGCGCAATCAGGCTAAACATTAAACAGGAAATTCATGACATCGCCATCATGCACCACGTATTCCTTGCCCTCCGAACGCATCTTGCCAGCTTCCTTGGCGCCCTGTTCGCCCTTGCAGGCAACGAAATCCTCATAGGCGATGGTCTGTGCGCGGATGAAGCCACGTTCGAAGTCGGTGTGAATCACGCCGGCTGCCTGCGGGGCGGTGTCACCGATATGGATGGTCCAGGCGCGCACTTCCTTGACGCCGGCGGTGAAGTAGGTCTGCAGCCCGAGCAGCTTGTAAGCGGCGCGGATGACGCGGTTCAGGCCGGGCTCTTCCAGACCCATGTCGTCGAGGAACTCCTTCTTGTCGGCCTCGTCGAGGTCGGCGATCTCACCCTCGATGGCGGCGCAGATCGCGACGACAGGAGCACCTTCTTTTGCCGCGTGCTGTTCCACTTTTTCCAGAAAAGGGTTGTTGCTGAAGCCGCCCTCATCCACGTTGGCGATGTACATGGTGGGCTTCATGGTCATCAGACACAGCGGCTTGAGCAAGGCCTCTTCGTCTTTGTCCGGATTGATGCTGCGGGCAGGCTGGCCCTGGTCCAGCGTAGCGCGTATTTTTTCCAGCAGCGCCATCATGCGCACTGCATCCTTGTCACCGGATTTGGCCAGCTTGCTGGTGCGTAGCACCGCTTTTTCCACTGTTTCCAGGTCAGCCAGGGCAAGCTCGGTGTTGATCACTTCGATATCGGAAATTGGATCGACCTTGCCGGCCACATGCACCACGTCCACATTTTCGAAGGAGCGCACCACGTGGGCGATGGCATCGGTCTCACGGATATTGGCGAGAAACTTGTTGCCCAGTCCTTCGCCTTTTGAGGCGCCCGCCACCAGGCCGGCGATATCGACGAATTCCATGATCGCATGCTGCACTTTCTGCGGGTTGACGATTTCCGCCAGTTTTTCCATCCGCGAATCAGGGATTTCCACAATACCGACATTCGGCTCGATGGTGCAGAAGGGATAGTTTTCCGCCGCGATACCGGCGCTGGTGATGGCGTTGAACAGGGTGGACTTGCCGACATTGGGCAAACCGACGATACCGCACTTGAGGCTCATGAAAATCCTTTAAATATCAATGTCCAGCGAATCCTGGGTGGATATCGTGGAAATCCCGCCTTTTTACGGGAGCGTGGGCCGGGACGTCATTATAGCGCCCCTGGTAATTTGCTCCAAAGGCCACTTGGCTGAATGATGGGTATCGCTACGCTTAATCCGTCTTGCGTGCGGCATGCTGTATATCATCCGCGCGGGTGATGCTGATTTTCTGGTGTATGGCGGAACAAATCGGTTATGCTTTGATCCCGTTTTTTCTGGATTCTTCCTGCATGATGATGGCGGTAATCAACGGAGTGAATGTGCTGGGTCTCTCTTTCAAGGAAGAAGCGCCGGATCTTCTGAAAAAGTGTGAGCATGGCAATGGGTAATTTCAACCCTTTCAGGATTGTCGCCGGACTTTACTCTAATCGTTATCTTCTGGGTCAGCTGGTTAAACGCGATGTATTGTTGCGCTACCGCGGGGCGATGTTCGGCGTGCTATGGATTTTTCTCAGCCCGTTGCTGATGCTGGGGATTTTCGCCTTCGTGTTCGGTCATATTTTTCAGGCGCGCTGGCCCCAGCAGCAGGAGGGGCTGCCCTTCTGGCTGGTCCTTTATAGCGGCCTGATCGTGTTCAATATCTTTGCCGAAGCCGTATCCCGCTCGCCTTCGGCGGTGCGCAGTTACCCCAGTTATGTAAAAAAAATCATCTTCCCTGTGGATATTCTGCCCCTAGTTCCCCTTGGCGCAGGGCTGGTGCATGGCGCATTCAATTTCCTCATTCTGCTGGCGGCATTGGCCTGGACAGGGAATCTGCACGGGCAGGCACTGCTTTTTCCCCTCCTTCTTATTCCCGTCCTGCTACTGGCCTTGGGCTTTTCCTGGTTTCTCGCCGCCTGGGGCGTGTTCATCAAGGACATGACCCAGATCGTGCCGCTGTTCGTGCAAATGCTGATGTTTTTGTCGCCCGTGTTCTACCCGGTGAGCGCCGTGCCAGAAGTCCTGCGTCCCATCTATTTGCACAATCCGCTCGGGGCAGTGATAGAAGCGGGGCGGGCCGCTGCCTTGGGAACGTCTATTCCGTGGACTCCATGGATCACTGCGTTGGTCGTCGGTTTGGTGGCCTCTATTCTTGGTTATGCCTTCTTTCAGCACAGTCGTGATGAATTTGCCGATGCGCTGTGAGTGAGACTGAGTGCAAGTCACGGCATCAAATCATGAGGAAAGGGTGACATCTGCCAGCAAGAAATGCGAAACTGCTCCTACGCTAGGGGAGAGGCGGATGGTGCTTCCGATCTGGATCAGATGGCCGTGGAATATGATCTGCCGGACAAGGGGGGTGAATACCTCCGCTTCAAGGAAGACATTGGCCGTGTGGGTGTTGGTGTCGTCTCTTGTTACTGTCCGAACAGGAATTTGAACGTCGCAGCCAAGTGCCGGGAACCACCGCCTACTGGGCGAAATAAAGAAGGAAAAGTACTTTAATGGCGCCGCAGCGTGAAGAAGCAGGGCACTTCCTGCGCTTAGCTTCGTTTTTGTCCATATCATTCACCAGAAAAAAATGCGAAACTGCCCAGCAGTGAAATACTGCACAAATAGCCACTTTGGCAAAAAATACATGGCTAATTAAGATAAATGAAAACTATCGAAACCATGATCCAGGCAACCCTCGCTCCGCACCCGGAAATTCGCCTGGCCATCCTTTTTGGCTCGCTAGCCCTGGATCAAGGTCGTTACGATAGCGATGTCGATCTGGCTGTTGATACGGGGCAGCCCCTTGAAATTAAAAAAAAGATGGCACTGATGGAGGAGCTCGCAGAGCATATTGGCCGCCCCGTTGACCTGATTGATCTTCAGACCATTGGTGAACCCCTGCTTGGGCAGATTCTCAAGCACGGCAAACGCCTCTTGGGTGAAGATCACATCTATGCGGAACTCATCAAGCGTCATGTGTTCGATGAAGCGGACTTCATGCCCTACCATCGTCGCATTCTCAAGGAAAGACGTAACGCATGGATAACGAACTGATAGAGCAAAAACTGGAATCCCTGCGCCGCTGCCTCCAGCGCATCCAGGGGAGATGTCCGTCATCCGCCGAAACACTTGCCAGCGACCCTGATCTGCAAGACATCGTAGTGCTCAATCTGACACGAGCCTTACAACTCTGCGTAGACATCGGAACGCATCTTATCTCAGGCATGGATACTCCACCCCCCTCCACCATGGGCCAAACCTTCGACTTACTTGCCGAGATTGGAGTCATTAACGCCGAACTTGCTATCCGCATGAAAAAGGCCGTGGGTTTTCGTAACATTGCCGTCCACAATTATGAGGCAATCAACTGGCAAATCGTTCACGCCATTGCAACCAGCCACCTCAATGATTTCAAGGGTTTTGCTCAAGCTGTTGCCCGGAAAATTGAGCTTTGAGTATCAAGCCACAAGCATTACATGAATGATATCGCCATCTCGGTCAAAAACCTCACCAAGACCTACCGCATCTTCGGCCACCCCGGCGACCGCATCAAGCAGGCGCTGACTTTTGGCCGGATTCGCTTCCACCGGGGATTCACGGCCTTGCAGGACATTTCCTTTGAAATCAAGAAAGGTGAAACCGTTGGTATCATCGGGCGCAATGGCTCGGGAAAAAGTACGCTGCTGCAACTGATCTGCGGCATTCTCAAGCCAACGTCAGGAACCGTCCAGGTCAACGGACGCATCTCCGCACTGCTGGAGCTTGGTGCCGGCTTCAACGTGGAGTTCACCGGGCGGGAGAACGTTTATTTCCAGGGGGCGCTGATGGGTTTCACGACAGCGCAGATGGACGAACGCTTCGACGACATTGCCGACTTTGCCGACATCGGCGAATTCATCGATCAGCCGGTGCGGATTTACTCGAGCGGAATGTTCGTGAGGTTGGCTTTCGCGGTTGCAATCAGTATGGAGCCTGACATTCTCGTGGTCGATGAGGCATTGGCAGTGGGGGATGCGCGATTTCAGGGGCGATGTTTCGAGCGAATTGCGGAAATCCGTAAGCAAGGTGGAATCATTCTGCTTGTCACTCACTCACTCGAACAAGTCGCCCACTTCTGTGATCGTGCGCTATTGCTTGATCATGGGAAATTGCTGGCTGATGGAGAAGCAGCCGTGACCTTGACGCGTTACCTCGAAATGCTGGGCGGCGACCAGAAGAAGGGTGCGGGGGGCCGCGGTCAGGGCGGCATGTTGGTCAAGGGCGATGCCTTTCGAACTCACCCCGCCTATAATTCGAATGAGAATCGATGGGGAGATTGTGCCGCTACCATTGAAGAAATCACTATCACACAAGACGGCAATGATAATCCTCAATCATTCGTGCCTGGACGTACCATTGAATTAAAGCTGAAGGTGGTTTTTCATGCTGCCGTTCAGCAGCCGATCTATGGCATGACCATCAAGTCGTCCCTCGGCGTGCTTGTCTTGAATACAAACTCCAGATGTCTGTTAGGTCCGCATAGCACACCAGATCAATTTCCTGGCGATGCCGTATGTGTTTGTTTTTCGTTTACGCCATTTCTCGATTGTGGTGATTTCTTGCTGTCTTTTGGTGTCGCAAGCGAAACGGAATCCGGGGCAATGGCCCATGACCGGCGCTATGATGCAATTTCGATAAACGTAGCTTATCCGCAATTACCGACTGGAGATGTCGCAATGACTCCCCGGTTCAATTTGGTAGCTTTGAGATGAAGCCTCTATATATCTGCGAATCGATTACTGGCATATGGACTCGCGAGGGAGTGGAATCTTTCGATTACTCGGATGGCGACGAGGTGGAGTCCGGATTGCTTGGCATCATGGAAAAAGCGACCGATGTATCGATCACCTCCGCAGAGCTTGCGAACGCTATTCGCGACTGGCCGACCGAATACCATCTTTCCGGCGCGCGTCACAATCTCCTGCGGCCTTTTGCTATCGGCCCAGGACACAAGGTGCTGGAACTTGGTTGCGGTTGCGGCGCTATGACGCGCTATTTTGGGGAGAGCGGCGCTACAGTCATTGCGGTCGAAGGTAGCAGGCGCCGTGCGCAAATTGCCGCGGCACGTTGCCGCGATTTGCCGAATGTTACGATTTATTGCGACAACTTGATCGATTTCATCTCCGAGGACAAATTTGATTTCGTAACTCTGATCGGAGTGCTCGAATATGCCCCGAAGTTTGTCCGCGAAAGTGACCCCGTTCTTGCCGTCCTGAAATGTGCCCGTTCTTTCCTGAGAGATGCAGGAACATTGATTCTCGCCATAGAAAACCAACTTGGACTCAAGTACTTCAACGGGTGTAACGAGGATCATGTCGGTGTTCCCTTTTTCGGGATCAATGATCTTTACGGGAGTCACGATCCTGTAACCTTCGGCCGGCGCGCGCTTACAGAAAAGATGGAGAGAGCCGGATTCCCGCTGCAAGAGTTCTTTTACCCCTTCCCCGACTACAAGCTTCCGGGCGCGATCCTGAATGAGGCCGCCTTTCTTGATTCCCGGCTCAATGTCGCCGATCTGCTGATTCACAATACCGGCCGGACCTACCCCGAAACCCATCGCCGTGTCTTTGCAGAAGACCTTGCTTGGCGGGTTGTTGCCGAGAATCACTTGGTGGCGGACATGGCCAATTCCTTCTTGGTTCTGGCTCGGCAGTCTGGCGCACAGCCGAAGAGCCCGAAATGGCTTGCCAAGATGTATAACCGTGGGCGCAGGAAATCTAGTTATCAGGTCGAAACGAGCATAGAGGAAAACGAGGCCGGACGTCTCGTGGTGCGAAAGGGTTTAATTTATCCAGGTATGCAGAAGGATACTGGCTGGCTTCGTCATGTTGTGAAGGATGGCGACTATATTGCCGGAGAACTGCTGATTGGTCGAATACGCAAGGCAATGGCACGGGAAGCCGTCATTGATGAGATTGCTACAGTTTTCACACCGTGGGTTAGGTTCTTATTAGACAGAGCAACGGTGGACGGGAGCGGGGAGATCGTTATGTCTGGAGATTATGTTGACTGCATCCCGTCAAACATGATTGTAAATACGGCGGGGAAACTCGAGTTCTTCGATTCAGAGTGGCATGCGTGCGATAATATACCGTTTGTTTGGGTTTTGACTCGTGGTATTTCTGATGCTTTAGCAGGGGCTATGTTTAATGAAAGTGTAAGAAATAAGAGTCTGCGAAACTTTATATATAAGGTTGCGGAGGTATCAAGAATCGAGGTCCGCGATGCAGATATCGATGATGCGATCCGGCGCGAAGACGCTTTGTTGTCAACCTGTCTGGATGGTCACGACAAAGAAAATGGTCTCCACAAGATCATGGATGTGCAGTTGCCAGTGGTCAACTGGGGTATTGATCATGCCGAACGGGAACTGGCAAGAGTAAAAGGCACGGTATCGTGGCGGGTTACTAAACCCTTGCGCTTTCTGGCGAACCTGCCGCGCCTGATTCGTGGTAGGTGAAAGCTGGTATTTCTGCCTGATCCTAGCCGTATATTGGATGGTGAAAACAGCTTTCGTTTTTGAAAAAACTTTTGATCGCCGGTGACCTAGTGCACGGACGGTGAAAGAGTCGGTGTGGAATTATTGCGTAAAATCCGGTATCTCTTCTCGGCTTTGTTCTACCAGCTGGTTCAGCAACCGGATATGCTCGAAACGGCATGCAAAATGGGGCGCTTATGGCGTCAAGTCGGCTGGCGCGGACTCAAACAGCACCTACTCCAGTTTGCCAGTGCGACGGTGATTTATGCTCGCTGGGTAAAAAACTTCGACACACTGACCTGGGAAGACCGCGAACTTATCAGAAGCCATGTCGCTCGCTTCCGCCATGCCCCGCTGATTTCCATTCTGCTGCCGGTGTACAACACTCCGGAGATTTGGCTTCGCGAAGCAATCGGGTCGGTAAAAAAACAGATATATCCCCACTGGGAACTGTGCATCGCAGACGATGCCTCTACCTTGCCCTATGTCCGCCCTCTGCTGGAGGCGTATGCCCGCGAGGATGCGCGCATCAAACTTGCATTCCGAGCGGAGAATGGCCACATCTCGGCTGCTTCCAACAGTGCTCTTGAGTTGGCGACAGGTGATTATGTCGCACTGCTCGATCACGATGACGAACTGGCCGAGCACGCCCTTTATATGGTGGCTGTATCGCTGGAGGAAAATCCCGTACTCGACCTGATCTACAGCGATGAGGACAAGATCGACCATAATGGACGTCGCTTCCGGCCTTATTTTAAATCTGACTGGAACCCCGACCTGCTTCTCAGCCAAAACTATGTCAGCCATTTTGGGGTTTATCGAACGGCAAAGGTGCGGGAAGTTGGTGGTTTCCGCATTGGCTTCGAGGGCTGCCAGGACTGGGATCTGGCGCTGCGGGTGTCGGAAGCCACTATCGCCGAGCACATTCACCATATCCCTCATGTCCTCTACCATTGGCGCACGGTACGTGGATCAACTTCGATCGGACACGAGGCCAAACCCTATGTAGCCAAAGTGGCGCTGCGGGTTATTGCCGAACATCTTATGCGCTGTGAAACGCCGGGGGAAGTTATGCCTGCCTGGGGAAGCTATGTGCGGATCCGCCGTCCTCTGCCGCAGCCTGCCCCGAAGGTTTCCCTCATCATTCCTACCCGGAATGGCCTGCATCTTCTAAAGCGATGCGTGGAAAGCATCTTCGCCCAAACCGCCTATCCCGATTTCGAGATGTTGTTGGTGGACAATCAGTCCGACGACCCTGCCACCCTGGCCTATCTGAATGAGTTGTCGCATCGCCCCGGTATCAAGGTACTAAGCTATGACGCTCCCTTCAACTTCTCTGCCATCACCAATTTCGCAGTACGAGAGGCGACAGGGGAGTTGTTATGCCTGCTCAACAACGATACCGAGTCGATCTCTCCAGACTGGCTCGCTGAAATGGCAAGCCATGCAGTGCGCCCCGAGGTCGGAGCCGTCGGAGCCATGCTCTATTACCCGGACGACACCATTCAGCATGCAGGTGTAATCGTTGGTCTCGGGGGCGTTGCCGGCCACTGGCATCTGGGCGCGAAACGCGGCATGACCGGATATTCCGGCCGTGCGGCCCTGACGCAGGATCTTTCCGCCGTCACGGCTGCCTGCATGGTGATGCGCCGCTCGGTCTTCAACGAGGTGGGCGGAATGGATGAAGAGCACCTGCCGGTGGCCTACAACGATATCGATTTGTGCCTGCGCATCCGTGAAAAGGGTTACCGCATCGTATGGTCACCCTATGCCGAGCTGTACCACCATGAGTCGGCCAGCCGAGGCAAGGACGACACTCCGGAAAAGAGAGCACGTTTCCAGCGTGAATCGGATTGGATGCAAGAGCGTTGGGCTGCCTGGTTGAAAAACGATCCAGCTTATAACCCCAACCTGACTCTGCATGTTTCGTGGCCTTACCTGGCTCGTGCACCACGACAGGAAAAACCTTGGCGCATTGCCGGGGAAAAGCCGTGAGCCCACGCCTATCGGTAGCTCTGTGCAGCTTCGAAGGCGCTCAGTTTCTGCAGCAGCAGCTCGACAGCCTGCTAATCCAAACCCGGGTTCCAGACGAGTTGGTGGTGTGCGACGATGGTTCGACCGACGGCACGGTGGAGATTTTGGAAGAATTTGCTCGGTTGAGTCCTTTCCCCGTACGCATCGTGCGCAATCCGCAGCGCTTGGGTGTGGCGAAGAACTTCGAGTTGGCGATCTCCTTGTGCACTGGGGATGTCATTGCTCTGGCGGATCAGGATGATGTCTGGCACTTAGCTAAACTGGAGCGCCTTGCCCGCGCCTTGAGTGAGGCCGACTTGGCGTTCAGCGATGCCGAAGTAGTCGGCGAGGCGCTGAAGCCGCTGGGCTACACCATGTGGCAGCGGGTGGGTTTCGATGAGGAAGAACAGGCGCGCATGTCGGCGGGTGACGCGCTCGGCGTGCTGCTCAAGCATGGCGTGATAACAGGGGCAGCCACGGCCTTCCGCGTCGGCCTGCGGCCGCTGCTACTGCCTATTCCTTCAAACTGGCCGCACGACGCCTGGATTGCCGCGGTTGCGGCATCTACCGGCAAGCTTGCCCCAGTCAAGGAAACACTGGTGCAATATCGGCAGCATCAGGCAAATATGGTCGGCGGGATGAAAAAATCGCTGCTGCGCCAAATAATCGAAGCGCTGGAAGTGGATCGGGCAAATTATTACTGCGAGGAAATTCTTCGTTGGCAAGCGTTACGCGACAGGCTTTCCGGTACCCCGGACTGTAGCCGTTTGGAAGCGAAGCTTGCCCACCTGAAACGCCGTGCCGGATTACCCGCCAATCGGCTTTTCCGGCTTCACCCCATCGCCGCAGAAATGGCGCGCGGCGGCTACGCCCGCTACGCCCGAAACTGGGGCAGCATCGCTCTCGACCTCCTGGTCAGGTGACATTCGGCAGGCCGTGCCGTACCAGCATTTTGAGTTTATGCGGCACCGGGCTAAACACTTTGAACAAGCTTATCCGGCCGGCATTCCTGCCGGCCTGGATGTTTCCGCGTAACCGATGGAGGCGCTTTCGTTCCCGCCATAGAGCGCAAAGACAGGGCCAATAGATTTCGCGCCAGAAACGCGATTCGCCTTTCACCAAGGTAAGCACCGCCCCTTCCATGATAAGCAGCAACAAATGCAGGGGAAAAAAAATCTGGAACAGCGGCGAAGGATAGAGCAGCGTCATTACAAAGCTCTTATTGCGTTCTGACAGCGCGCGCCGCCGGAAAGTTGAAGAAAGGTGGTTATCTGTTACCCGGTTGCCACCAAAACTTTTCCCCTGCCAATGCCGATAACCTGAAATAGGCAGCGCCCGAACCGCATAGCCTGCCAAGCGGGCGCGGCAGCACAGGTACATATCTTCGGCGATGGAGCCGAACCATTCCGGGAAACCACCCAGCTCATCCCACAGGGTTTTTGGGATCCAGAGGCAGGCGCCGATCACCATGCCCACTTCATTTCGTTTCGGATTCAAGTTGGGTACGGGATTCAGGAATGGATCGAACAGGCAGCCGATGTCCACCAGATCGCCGCTGGCGGCGTCGAACTGGGGAAGCCCCAGGATGGCCGGCTGATCTAGCCGTTCAGCTTCGGATAGGAGGGTTCTCAGTGCGTCAGGGTAAAGTGCCGCATCGTTGTTGAGCAGTAGAAGATATTTGCCTTTGGCCTCCGCTGCCATGCGGTTGTTGGCGACGCAGAAGCCGGCATTGTTCTCGCTTGTGATCAACTGGACATTGGGGTAGCGGTCGCGGATATAGGAGGCCGAACCGTCGCTAGAAGCATCGTCGTGGACTAGTATTTCCACCGAAATATCTCCTTCCTGCTCCAGCACAGAGTGCAGGCAGTCGTCGATTATCTCCATGCCGTTGTAATTGGCGATGCACACGGATATCAGCGGTTTTGGGTTATTACCGCTGGGGTGCGATACGTGGCTCATAGGCGCTTTAGCCATTCAAATGTACGATTTACTCCTTCTTTAAAGCAGGTTTGTGGTTTCCATGAAAGTCGTGCCTCGATACGGGAATTGTCCAGCACGATGGCGCGAACATCGATTCCTCGTGCCGGGTAATGGGCGATTTTTAGTTCGATTCCCGTGACCTGTTCGACGAAGTGCAGCACCTGGTTGATGCTGTAGCCAATGCCGCTGCCAAGGTTGTAGGTGCCTGAATCCTGCGGAAGTGCGACAAAGCGCATGCATGCTTCGACAACATCGTCGATATAGATGAAATCCCGGATGTTTCCACCGTCGCCCCAGATTTCCAGCGGGACATCATCGCGAACACATTCCAGCATGGTGCGCACCAACCCAAAGCCGCTTTTAATTGTCTGGCCTGGCCCGTAGGTATTCGAGGGGCGAAGGATAGTGACCGCATGGCCTTGGGTTCGGAAAGTTTGGCAGAAAGCTTCCTGCGATACCTTGCCTGCACCGTGGTTGGAAAGCGGTGCGAGCGGGGCGTCTTCTGTAACGGGCCATCGCTCCGGATTACCGTAAACGGTGCCACCGGAGGAAAAGAAAATCAGATGGGTGTCCAGCTGAGTTTGCATCAATTCCAGCAGGCGCAGGGTCAATGCGAGGTTGCCCTGTTCAAGGCTTGGATGGGTGGCAGAAGAACCTGGCGTGGTGCTTGATGCCAAGTGGATCACAGTTCCGCATTTAGGCAGCAGCTTTTCCAGCTGTTCGGTATCATGGCGCCCAAGAATGTGTGTGGTTCTTTTTTCCTGTTCCAGGCGCCGTGCCAATGCCCGGCCGATGAAGCCGGTACCACCAAGCAGTAACACATCATCCTGGTTCATGATTTACGCTCCAGCAACTGATGATAGGCGGAGATGTAGCGTTCGGCACAGTCGTCCCAAGTGCCAATACTTGTCTTGGTCCAGGCGCGGGCGGCCGCCCCTATATTTTGGTTATGACCCGGGGTCTCCAGAAATACCAAAGCTGCGCGGAATTCGTCGGCCGAGTCGACAAGCCATCCGGTCTGGCGATGCTCGATAAGGTTACGGTGGGCGGCGAGGCCGGAAGCGATCACCGGCAGGCCGGCGGCCATCGCCTCCAGCATCACCTGGGGACGGCCTTCGTCGTGGCGGCTCAGGGTGATGAGCCCGGCTGCCTTGGGAAACCATCTCTCCAGTAGTTCGGCCGGGTGGGTCGGGCCGTGGTAGATAACCCAGGGCGGCAGCGCCATTTTTTCCTGCATCGGCCCGAACAGGTGCAATTGCCGCTCCTGCCCAAACAGGCCTTCGCCCCAGGCGAAAAGATCACCGATCTTGTTCTTGGTCAGGCGGGTGACCGTGAGCCAATGGCGCACATCATCTGGTAGCTTGCGCTGCATCTCAAACCAGGATGCATCCACGCCGAAGGGAATGGCACGGATTTCAGCGAGATCGCCAAACGCGCTTTTCAGCGCGGGGCACATCCATTCGGCATTGGGTGCAAGAATGACGCGCCGTTGACTAAAAACGGCACGTAGCAGCATTTTCATGCCGGGCAGACGCAGCAGACCGAAATCGCTGCCGAGTACGCTGATGACGGCGGGGGTGTCGGTGCCCCACATCGGTAAGGCGTTTTGCAGCCAGTTGATATGTACCACATCGACGGGGGTGCGCCGGTAGGCGCTGTAAAGGCGTTTCAGCAGGCCAATCACAGTGGCGGCAGCGCTCGGTTTTATCTGACGCAACAGGTGGGCGATTCCTCCATCCCGCGAGAGTTGTTGCAGCCAGGCAGTTTCCTCTGCTGTTGTTGTGCTTGTGACCTGAGGGGGCAACTCTCCAGGGGGCGACCACAGGGACAGCTTGATGCCATCGTGCCGAGCCAATCCCGCAATCAGGTTGGCAATGAAGCGTCCACGCCAGTCTTCCTGGGTCTCCGGGTAGGACGTGCTGGTCATCAGGACGTTCAAGCTATTCATCCCTGTAATCAGTTGCGTCGATGTCCTTGTAGTGCAATGCGGAAATTTGCTCCGAGACGATACCAATGAGAAAGGTGAGTATCGCCGAGATGAATAGAAGCGCGCTCATGTTGGTGAAGCGCCCAGTATTTAGATACGTATAAAGGTAGTAACACAAGCCGGTCCAGAAGAAGGCTGTGCTGATTGGGATAAACAGTTTCTGAGGAGAATAAAGAGTGCCGATTTTGATAATGATCAGGAGAAAGCGCACCCCGTCCCGGATCGGGCGGATATGACTTTTACCCGTGCTGCGCCGGGGTGTGTGGATAGGCAGGTAAGCCACACTGAATCCGGCCCGGAAGAAACTCATGGTAATGGTGGTTGGATAGGAAAACCCGTTAGGCAGCAGGTAAAGGAATTGCCGGAATTTTTTTGCCTTGACCACCCTGAATCCGGAAGTCAGGTCCTCGACTGGTTGCTGAACCATCCAGGTGGCAAAACGGCTGAAAAGATCGTTTGCAACGGCCCGGTGGGCGCCGGCTTGCGATCCGGATTGACGTGCGCCCACCACCATGTCGTAACCCTCGGAGAATTTTTCCAGCAGGCGTGGTATATCTTCCGGCTTGTGCTGACCATCAGCGTCCATGAAAATCAGTACGTCCCCATTTGCGGCGCGCGCCCCGGATTTGATCGCTGCCCCATTACCTTTGGGGTAAGGGTGGCTGATAACACGCACTTGGAATTTTGCGCACACGGCCAGTGTTTCATCATCCGAACCGTCATTGACGACGATGATTTCTGTTTCTGCGGGCAGGTTCGCAGACAGGCCTGGCAATAGTTGGCGCAAACCGTCAGCCTCATTGCGGGAAGGGAGGATAATGCTGAATTTCATTTTTTTGGTCGGATTTCTGGCGGCAAGTTATCAAACTCCAGGATAATTTGGTTTCTGTGGTCTCCGGTAAGTAGTGGATTTGACATCGTGGCACGGTAAAGGCGATCAACGATTTCTGCATTGACTACAACATGACCGCTGGCAATGTCTCTAACCACACCTATAAGGGTATTCTTGTTTGGCGGGCCGAACGGAACTGTCGCAAGGCGCTGTTCCAATGTTTCGATAAAAATTTCATCCACTGGTAACTTTCTTCCCGCATTCAGCACCAAAATATTGATTAACCCTGCAATGTTTGACGGCGCATTATCTGCAGCTTGCTGAAAATGGAATAAAGCCTTGTTGTAAAGGTCGATCTCATCCTCACGCGAAGTTGGTGGCAGATTTTTGTAAAGCGTCGCCAAGTCGATCTGCGCCCGCACCGAGCGCGGATGCCGCTCCACTTCCAGCAAGCGCATCATGAATGTATCTCCCCATTGCTGGGCGCGGGTAGCGGTAAGCCCGGCAAACAGGATAAGCAGCAGCAAAAATGTTGCCCGGCGCACACGCGCACTGGGCAAATGCAGCCGGGGATTTAATGCGTAATAGGCCAATGGTAGCAGGATGCCTAACATAGGCAAATAGTTGCGGTGCTCGAAGGCCAGTTCCAGCGGAATGATTGTGGACTCCATTGCGTGGCCGACGAAAAAAAACATAATCCCGAAGGTAACCAGGGGTTGCTTATTGCGCATTGCGAAGGCGCCCGCCGCGAGCAAGAGCAACCCGGCCATGGCGGGCAACGTGGTCCAGGGTGAAAGCAGGCCCCGCGAAATCAGGATGTCGTCATGTTGCAACCCCATCTCACCCATGTTCGGCAACACGATCATATGCAGATAAAACCACAATACGCGCGCTTCGGTCATCAAGCGCTCGGCCAGCGAAAAATCGCGCCACACATAGCCGCCCAGAATTAGTTCTGGGGCTTTCAGCGCATAAAGCAGACCCAACAGCAACGGAACCACGACCGACAGGCCGACAATCACCACCAACATGCGGTGGGAACTCCGGTCGGGCGCGCTCCAGCGCAGCAGGGTCGCTTCGGTAACCAAGATCAGCAAGGGCAGCAAGGCCCCACTCTCCTTGCACAGCGCGGCAAGTGGCGTAAAAACGAACAGGGCTGCAGCAATCGCAAAAAACCCTGACCTGTTGCCGTTCAGCAGAATTTGTCTGCCGTACAAATACAGCACCAACCCAGCCAGCGTGAATAATGCCGCCAGGCTGGTCATGCGCTGCACTACGTAAAGTACACCGGTCAGGTTGAACGGGTGCAGCAGCCAAATCGCGGCGACTGCGAGCCCAATCCATGATGCGGCATTGTCTGCCGCCTCCCCGCGAATGCGCAGATATAAACCGAGCAGCAATCTTGCCAGTATAAATACCAGTATCCCGTTAACCAGATGGATTGCCAGATTGACTGCCTTGAAATAATAAGGATTCATGCCGAAAAAGTAATAATTGACGGCAAAACTGGCCATGCTGATGGGGCGGCTTAATGGGCTGGTGCCGCCCGAAGATGCGGCCTGCCAGAGGGTAGAAACCCCCAGGTTGTCAATTTGCAGAAAAGGATTGATGCGGATGTTGATTCCGTCGTCAAAAATGAAATGCCCCGTCAGACCCGGCAGATAGCAGGCCACGGTAATGGCAATAATGCAAAACAACAGGGCGAGTTTAATGGGGGGATTGCGCATAGTTGAAAAAAAGGGGGCTTGCGCCCCCTTTCTTTATGTCGGATTAAATCAGGTAAAGATTAGGACTTCGGCCAGTATTTCGCAACAATACCGCCAGTGCCAGAAACGGCCCACGATGTTCCATTGGCAGAGCAGTTAGGCGTCCAAATAATGGTGCCAGAGGGCACGCCATTGGCCCCGGTTGAGGTGGCTGTAACCACGCCAGCGCTACTAGTGGCGACACCTGATACATATTTTGCGTTGGCTGGTGCGCTGATCTGCAAGGCGGACAGGGAGGCGCCAGTGATAGTCCCGATAGTGCCATTATTTTCACTGCAGTAAACGCCAACACCCAACACTGCGGGGGAGGCAACGCTGGTCAGTTCCGAAAGCTTGGACTTGACGGTGTAGTCCTGATAAGCCGGAATCGCTACTGCGGCCAGAATGCCGATAATCGCAACCACGATCATCAGTTCGATCAATGTAAAACCTTGTTGTACACGTTTCATGGTTCTTCTCCTCGAGAGTTGTTTAGGTAAACAAAACACAGAAGTGTTTGCAGGGTGTGAAGCATGATGCGTGCCAGCTTTGGTTTTTTGTGGAAATCCCCGCAAAAAACATAAAATCTTGCTTCCATCTGCGTTCTGTTTTTGGAATGACGCTCGCATTCTGTCAGGATGTGACGTTTTGCGTCACATGGGGGCCGAGAAGGGGGCAGACTCGATTCCCGTTGGGAGTTTTGCTTTGTACGGTTTTACACCAGAATATTAATCCGGTCTTTAATGATTGAACTGCAGGCCGAACTCTCTCGCCGGAAAGAGATGCGAAGCATCCATATCCGGCGGGGAAACCCTTAACGGGTGAGTCCGATTTATCGGGCTAAAGCCCGACCTGCTTATGGCCCAAAGAACGCCTTGACCTTGTCCATCCACGACTTGGCGCGCGGGTTGTGGCGGTCGCCGTCGGCCTGGTTGAGGGCTTCCAGCTCGCGCAGCAATTCCTTTTGCCTCTCGGTCAGGCTCACCGGGGTTTCCACGATGACGTGGCACATCAGGTCGCCGTGGTGCTGGCTGCGCACGCCCTTGATGCCCTTGCCGCGCAGGCGGAAGACCTTGCCGCTCTGGGTTTCGGCGGGAATCTTGATCTTGGCGTGGCCGTCCAGGGTGGGGATGTCGATTTCCCCGCCCAGCGCGGCAACGGTGAAGCTGATCGGCATTTCGCAGTGCAGGTCGTCGTGGTCGCGCTGGAACACGCCGTGTGGCTTGATCTGGATGACGACGTAGAGGTCGCCCGGCGGGCCGCCATTGACGCCATCCTCGCCCTCGCCGGAGAGGCGGATGCGGTCGCCCTCGTCCACGCCGGATGGAATCTTGACCACCAGCGTCTTGTGCTGCTTGACGCGGCCGGAGCCCTGGCAGGTGCCGCAGGGGCTTTGCACCATCTTGCCGCTGCCGTGGCAGCGCGGGCAGGTCTGCTGGATGGAGAAGAAGCCCTGCTGCATGCGCACCTGCCCGTGGCCGCCACAGGTGGTGCAGGTCACCGGCTGGGTGCCGGGCTTGGCGCCGGAACCGTTGCAGGTGTCGCATTTTTCCATGGTGGGGATGCGGATCTTGGTTTCCGCGCCCCGCGCTGCGTCTTCCAGCGAGATTTCGAGGTTGTAGCGCAGGTCCGCGCCGCGATAGACATTGGAACGTCCGCCGCGTCCGCCGCCACCACCACCGCCAAAGATGTCGCCGAAGATGTCGCCGAAGGCATCGGCAAAACCACCCATGCCCGCGCCGCCTGCGCCGCCCATGCCGGCCTGCGGGTCAACCCCGGCGTGGCCGTACTGGTCGTAAGCGCCGCGCTTGCCGCTGTCCGAGAGAATCTCGTAGGCTTCCTTGGCTTCCTTGAAGTGTTCTTCCGCCTTGGGATTGTCCGGATTGCGGTCCGGATGGTGCTTCATCGCCAGTTTGCGGTAGGCTTTCTTGAGTTCATCATCCGAGGCGTCGCGGTTGACGCCGAGGATTTCGTAATAGTCGCGTTTGCTCATTTATGGTGAGGGGTGAGGTGAGAGGGGTGAGGTGTGAGAGGCCGGGGATGAGGCACGCATGGTGTCTTTCCCCTTCACCCCTCACCCCTCACCCCTCACCTCTAGCCCCTGACTCCTCACTTTTTTTCGTCTTTGACTTCTTCGAACTCGGCATCCACCACGTTGTCGTCTTCGGCCTTGTGCTCGCCGCCTGCGGCCTGGCCTTGCGGCTGTTCGGCATACATCTTTTCGGCCAGCTTGTGCGAGGCCTCGGCGAGGGCCTTGGTCTTGGCTTCGATGTCGTCCTTGTCGTTACCTTTGAGGGCTTCTTCAGCCGCAGCCAGGGCGGTTTCGATCGCGGTTTTTTCGTCGGCGCTAATCTTGTCGCCGTATTCGCCCAGGGATTTCTTCACCGAGTGAATCATGGAATCGCACTGGTTGCGGGTGTTGACCAGTTCCACGGTCTTGCGGTCGTCCTCGGCGTGTGCCACGGCGTCCTGCTCCATGCGGCGGATTTCCTCGTCGGAAAGTCCGGAGCTGGCCTGGATCTTGATCTTGTTCTCCTTGCCGGTGGCCTTGTCCTTGGCGGACACGTGCAGGATGCCGTTGGCGTCGATGTCGAAAGTGACCTCGATCTGCGGCATGCCGCGCGGTGCCGGTGGAATGTCGGAGAGGTTGAACTGGCCCAGGCTCTTGTTGCCCGAAGCCACGTCGCGCTCGCCCTGCAGCACGTGAATGGTCACGGCGTTCTGGTTGTCGTCCGCGGTGGAGAACACCTGCGAGGCCTTGGTCGGGATGGTGGTGTTTTTCTGGATCAGCTTGGTCATCACGCCGCCCATGGTCTCGATGCCCAGCTACAGCGGGGTCACGTCGAGCAGCAGCACGTCCTTGACCTCGCCCTGCAGCACGCCGCCCTGGATGGATGCGCCGACGGCCACGGCTTCGTCCGGGTTGACGTCCTTGCGCGGTTCCTTGCCGAAGAATTCCTGCACTTTCTCCTGCACCTTGGGCATGCGGCTCTGGCCGCCGACCAGGATGATGTCCTCGATGTCGGTGATCTTCACACCGGCATCCTTGATGGCTTGCTTGCAGGGAGCGATGGTGCGTTCGATCAGGTCTTCCACCAGGCTTTCGAACTTGGCGCGGGTGATCTTGACCACCAGGTGCTTCGGTCCGGTCGCATCGGCAGTGATATAGGGCAGATTGACATCGGTCTGCTGGCTGGAAGAAAGCTCGATCTTGGCCTTTTCCGCAGCTTCCTTCAGGCGCTGTTTGGCGAGCAGGTCGTTGCGCAGGTCGATGCCGTTCTCTTTCTTGAACTCGTCGGCCAGGTAGTCGATCACGCGGTTGTCGAAATCTTCGCCGCCGAGGAAGGTGTCGCCGTTGGTGGATAGCACTTCGAACTGGTGCTCGCCGTCGATCTCGGCGATCTCGATGATGGAAATGTCGAAAGTGCCGCCGCCCAGGTCATACACCGCGATCTTGCGGTCGCCTTCCTTCTTGTCCATGCCGAAAGCCAGCGCGGCCGCGGTCGGTTCGTTGATGATGCGCTTCACTTCCAGGCCGGCGATGCGGCCGGCATCCTTGGTGGCCTGGCGCTGGCTGTCGTTGAAATAGGCCGGTACGGTGATGACCGCTTCGGTGACTTCCTCGCCCAGGTAATCCTCGGCGGTTTTCTTCATCTTGCGCAGCACTTGCGCGGAAACTTCCGGTGGGGCCATTTTCTTGCCGCGCACTTCCACCCAGGCGTCGCCGTTGTCCGCCTTGACGATGGAGTAAGGCATCAGTCCGATGTCTTTCTGCACTTCTTTTTCATCAAAGCGGCGGCCGATCAGGCGCTTCACTGCGTACAGGGTGTTCTTCGGGTTGGTGACAGCCTGGCGCTTGGCGGGTGCGCCGGCCAGGATCTCGCCGTCCTCGGCGTAGGCGACGATTGAGGGCGTGGTGCGCGTGCCTTCGGAGTTTTCGATTACCTTGGTCTGGCCGCCTTCCATGACGGATACGCAGGAGTTGGTGGTGCCCAGGTCAATACCGATGATTTTTCCCATGATTATTCCTTAATTTAATTAAGCAAATTCAAAATTCATTGTGGTTTACGCTTGGTCATTGCGAGAAGCGAAGCGGCGAAACAATCTGTACTTCAAAAGGCGAGATTGCTTCACTTTGCTCGCAATGACGGCGGGCTTGAAAAACCCTTGCTGCTAAAGTGGGGTTGAGTGCGCGGCTTTCAAGCGGTGCCAGCGGCTTACGCTGCGCGGGCTTTTGCGACCATCACCAGCGCCGGACGCAGGATGCGGTCGTGCAGCAAGTGGCCTTTCTGCAATACCGTGACCACGGTATTGGGCTCGGCATCGCTGTCCACCATGCTGATGGCCTGGTGCTTGTGCGGATCGAATTTCTCGCCGGCGGGATTGATTTCAGTGATGTTGAATTTCTCGAATGCAGCGACCAGCTGCTTGAGCGTGAGTTCGACGCCGCTCTTGAAGCTCTCGACCGTGGCTGTTTCGACATTCAGCGCGGCTTCGAGGCTGTCTTTTACCGCCAGCAGTTCGTTGGAGAAGTTTTCCACCGCATATTTGTGCGCATTGGCGACATCGCTCTGCGCTCGCTTGCGGATATTCTCGGCATCGGCCTTGGCGCGCAACCAGGCATCGTGATGTTCCTGTGCCGTCAGCTCGGCCTGCTTGAGCAGCTCTTCCATGCTGGGCATGGTTTCGATCCTGCCTTCCTCGGCCTGTTGTTCCAGTGTGGGTTGTTCGTCTTGCATGAATCGCCTCCTGATTAACTGGAGGCAACATGGGCGCTGTTTTTCCCATTTCAAGCGCATGGTTTTGAAAATTTGTGCGGTATTGGCGCGGCCCGCCTTCAGACGGCCAGATCAATCTGCTGCAGGGTGCCGGCGCCGCCGCTCTCGCCGAGATAGATGCCGGTGGAGCGAATCTGGCCTTCAAGCTGGTTGCTGGCATCCTTGATACTGAACTCGGTCGAAACGTTGCCCAGGTACAGCGCGCCCACGCCGGCTGCTTTCAGGGTGGCGAGCTGGTCGTTGCCCTGGGCATTCTTGCTCCATATCCTGAGCTGCGAAAATACGGCATCGTTTTCATCAATCCACAGGTTGCCGTCCTGGTCGTAAGCGGCCAGCTCGCTGAAGCCGTTGCCGCTGGCCGGGCCGAACAGCTCGCTGCCATTGTTGATCTTGCCGTCCTGGTTTATGTCGAGGGCGAGGAAGCCGCTGCCGGGGGCGACGAAGGAAATCTGCTCGCTGCTGCCATTGGCATCGAGATCGAAGCTGAATTTGGCGGCGGTCAGCTGGGCGGCGCTGCCGCTGAAGTTGATCACCAGCGGGTCCTTGGCTTGGCGCGCCGCATCGCCAAGGCGAACGCTGATATCGCTTTGCTCCAGGTGCTCGCGGCTCATGGAGAGTTGCAGGCTGAATGAAATTTCCCGCCCGTCGGCGGTGGTAACCGTGCCCTGGGCCTGAAAACTGGTTTGCTCGGCTTCGTAACGGGTTTCATGGCGTTCGTATTCGACGCCGAAACCGGCTGATTGCGGTGCGGCTGCCTGTTGTTCAGCGGCCCTGGGGGGCTGTGCCGGTCCCGGCGCCGCCGTGTCGGCGGGTTGCAGGTCCTTCATGGAGAGGATGCGGATTTTTCTGCCGGTCATGACTTCCACCATGCTGATGAGCAATTGCATGCGCGGGTCGTTGTCCACGGCTTCCTGGGCATCCGAAACGGGATCGGATTTCTGTGCCGCCTTGCCCTGATCCGAGATGGAAACATGGTCCATGGCGGGGCGGTTGAGCGGCCTGCCGCGCCCCTCGAAATCCGGGCGTTCAGCTCCAATCCAGGCGCGCAGCGATTCGCGTACCGAGTGTTTTTCCACGCTGGCGTGCTGGCTGCTTAAAGTGATGTCCGAACTGGCGATTTTCATGATCAATCCCGTGAAGAAAAATGCAAGTTTCCTGCTATTTCTTGGGATTGTTGGATGGGGAAACTTGCCCTGTTTTTAACGGCAAGGAAGGGCGAAACTTGAGGAGTTATCCTATAAAAAGCGGTTAACCACGGAGTTCACGGAGAACACGGAGAACACGGAGTAAAAACCATAGATTGCATGATGTTTGGCATTCACCCCTTGGGTGAGGCCATAAATGACCGCAAACCGCCTTTCTCTGTGTTCTCCGTGCCCTCCGTGGTTATCGAACTGGGGTTTCTAGGGTTATTGATCCGGCTTACAGTTGAAATAAATTCTGGCCGGGCTAATCCTTTGCGCCCATGGCGATCGCCCGCGCCCTGCTTTCCAGCGCGGCGGCGGGGCCGGGTGTCTCCTGCAGCCAGCCTTGCAGGTGGTTGAGAGTGATGTCGCACAGGGCGCGGATCCAGTCGTCGCGCTCGTTGAGGCAGGGAATGTAGTGGAATTCCTGGCCGCCGGCATTGAGGAAATCCGCCTTGCATTCCATGGCGATTTCTTCCAGGGTTTCCAGGCAGTCGGCGGCAAAGCCGGGGCAGATCACGTCCACCCGCCTGACGCCTTTTTTGCCCAGCATTTGCAGGGTGGGGGCGGTATAGGGTTGGATCCATTCGGCGCGGCCGAAGCGTGACTGGAAGGTGATCTGGAATTTGTCGGGCGCGAGGCCCAGCGCTTCCGCCAGCAGGCGCCCGGTTTTGTGGCATTCGCAGTGGTAGGGGTCGCCCTTGTCCAGGGTGTATCTGGGCACGCCGTGAAAGCTCATGATCAGCTGGTCCGGGCGGCCATGCTGCTGCCAGTGTTCGCGCACGCTGTTGGCCAGCGCGGCGATATAGCCGGGGTGGTCGTGGTAGTGCCGCACGGTGCGCAGTTCCGGCATGTTGCGGCTTTGCAGCAGGTGCTGGAACACCGCGTCCAGCGCGGATGCGGTGCTGCTCGCCGCATATTGCGGATACAGCGGCAGGGCGAGGATGCGCTCGCAGCCCTGCTCCCGGAGCGATGCAATGGCTGACGGCACGGACGGGTTGCCGTAGCGCATGGCGAATTCGATCGCCAGCGGTGCCTTGGTGCGTTCGCCCAGATAACCTTGCAGCATCTTCGCCTGTTTGCGGGTGTGGGCGAACAGCGGGGACCCTTCCTTGGTCCAGATCTGGGCGTATTTCTGCGCCGATTTGCCGGGACGGGTGTTGAGAATGATGCCGTTGAGAATCAGCCACCACAGCACGCGCGGAATCTCGACCACGCGCGGATCGCTGAGAAACTGTTTGAGGTAGGGCCGCAGCGCCTGCCGGGTAGGCGCTGCCGGGGTGCCGAGGTTGATCAGCAGGACGCCGGTCTTGCTGGGCGTGCCATGGGCGTGCGGCGGTTCTGGAAGATAGGGCATTTTTTCTCAGTGGTAGGAAAGCGCGCTGCCCAGCAGCTTGGCGGTGACGTCCACGATCGGAATAACCCGTTCGTAAGCCATGCGGGTCGGCCCGATGACGCCCAGAGTGCCGACCACCTGTCCGTCCACTTCATACGGGGCGGTAACGACGCTGCATTCATCGAGCGGGACGTGGCCGGATTCGCCGCCGATGAATATTTGCACGCCCTGCGCGCCCTGGCTGACATCCAGTAGCTGGATCAGGGTGGTTTTCTGCTCGAAGGCATCGAACAGCTTGCGCAGCGAGGTCATGTTGGATGAAAGGTCGTCCACATGCAGCAGGTTTTTTTCGCCAGACAGAACATAGCCTTCGCTGGGCTGTAACGCCTGGCTGCTGGCATCAAGGGCCGCGGACATGAGCGTGGTCATGTTGAGGTGCAGGTGTTTCAACTCTTCCCGCATGCGGGTGCGCGCATCTTCCAGCGTGCTGCCGGCGTAATTCTGGTTGAAAAAATTGGCAGCCTGGGAGAGTTCTGACGGGGAATAGGATTTGTCGGTCGCAAGGATGCGGTTTTGCACGTTATCGTCGGTAGTGACGATGATAAGCAGGATGCGCTTTTCCGACAGCGGCAGGAATTCCAGGTGGCGAAAGGCCGGCGAGTGGCGTTTTGGCGTCATTACAATGCCCGCGAACCGGGTCAGATCCGACAACAGGCGGGAGGCGGAGGCGATAAGCTGCTGCTTGCCGGCCGGGTGGAGCTGGTTTTCCAGCTGGTGCAGCTGCACTGCATCCAGAGGCTGGATTTTGAGCAGGGTGTCGACAAAGAAGCGGTACCCGCGCGGTGTCGGGATTCTTCCGGCTGATGTGTGCGGGCTGATGATGAAGCCCATTTCTTCCAGGTCCGCCATGGCATTGCGTATGGTGGCAGCGGAGAGGTCGAGGCCGGAATGTTTGGATAAGGTGCGCGAGCCAACCGGCTGTCCTTCAGCGATATAGCGTTCGACCAGGGTTTTGAGCAGTAATTGTGAACGTTCATTAAGCATCGCCCCATTTTACTGATTTGCATCTCTTGCGGGCAATAACTTGCGGTTATAATTCCGGCCATGAATACACCCTTCCAGACCGTCGCCCTGATTGGTAAATACAATAGCGCAGAGCTCGGCGAGCCGTTGCTGCGTCTGGCGTCTTTTCTCAAGCAGCGCAATCTGGAGGTGTTGCTGGCGCAACAGACCGCGGAACGCATCGGGCCGGTTCCGTATGCCGCGGTGAGCATGGCGGAGATCGGTGCGCGCGCCGATCTGGCCGTGGTCCTTGGGGGCGATGGCACGATGCTGAATATTGCGCGTGAGCTGATCGAATTCGACGTGCCTCTGGTGGGCGTGAACCAGGGGCGGCTGGGTTTTCTGACAGATGTTTCCATTGAACATATGCTGGAGACCATGGAGGAGATTCTTGCGGGCGAATACACCGCCGAGGAGCGTTTTCTGCTTCACACCGCCGTGCGCCGCCAGGGCCAGATTGTTTTCCAGGCCTATGCTTTCAATGATGTGGCGGTGAGCAAGGGCGTGTCCGGGCGCCTGATCGAGCTTGAGGTATTCATCGATGGACAGTTTGTCTATAGCCAGCGCTCCGATGGCCTGGTCGTGGCTACGCCAACCGGATCCACAGCTTATGCCTTGTCCGCCGGGGGGCCCATTCTGCATCCCACGCTGGAAGCGATGGTGCTGGTGCCGATCTGCCCGCATACCCTGAGCAACCGGCCGATTGCAGTCAATAGCCACAGCGTGGTGGAGATTCTCGTGCTGCACGCGGTTGATGCCAGTGCTCACTTCGATGGCCAGAGCCACATGGACCTGCTGCAGAATGACTGGGTGGTGGCGCGCCGCTCCGAGAACAACATCCGCCTGATTCATCCGCTGGGACACAGTTATTACGATACATTGCGCCAGAAGCTGCGCTGGGGCGAGAAGCTTTAAATGCTGCTTTCCTTGAGTATCCGCGATTTTGTCATCGTTGACCGGCTGGAGCTGGAGTTTGAATCCGGTTTTACCGTGCTGACTGGTGAAACCGGCGCCGGAAAATCCATTCTGATCGACGCACTGGCCCTGGTGCTGGGCGAACGGGCCGATGCCGGGGTGGTGCGCGCCGGTTGCCAGCGGGCAGAAATATCGGCTGAATTCGATAGCGCTGAAATTCCGGCGCTTGAGACCTGGCTGGACGAAAATGGATTGCTGAATGAACCCGGCGTTTGCCTGATGCGACGAACGATTGATGCCAGTGGGCGCTCACGTTCATTCATTAATGGTGGCGCCGTCACGCTGCAACAGTTGCGTGAAGCGGGAGAGTATCTGGTCGATATTCATGGCCAGCACGCGCATCAGTCCCTGCTCAAACCTGCGGCGCAGCGTGAACTGCTCGATGGCTATGCCGGGCTTGAGGAGTTGGTTCATGAGGTGGCCCAGGATTACCGCAACTGGCAGGTCCTGCATGGGCGATGCCTGGCATGGGAACAGGATTCCGCGGCGGCTGCTGCTGAACTGGAGCGGCTTGAGTGGCAGGTGCGCGAGTTGCGGGCGCTTGACCTGGGGCCGGAGGAATGGCCTGAATTGCAGGCGGAGCATGCCCGTCTGGCACACGCCGCGAGCCTGCTGGAAAATGCTCAATTTGCCGTGGAACTGCTCGCCGAAAGCGATCAGGCCCTGCTTTCCCAGCTCAGTGGCCTGATCGGGCGGATTGGCAAGGTGGTGGCATTTGATTCCGCCCTGGGCGAGCCTTTGGCCATTCTTGATTCGGCTGCCGCGCAGATGCAGGAGGCGGCATACAGCCTGCGCCATTATGTGCAGCGCCTGGATCTGGACCCGGATCGCCTGCGCCAGATCGAGCAGCGGCTGGAACAGGTGCATGACATGGCGCGCAAATACCGGGTAGCGGCGGAAGCCTTGCCGGCCTTGTTGCAGGAGCGCAGCACACGGCTGGACGGGTTGCAGCAGCTGGGCTCGGCGGAAGCCTTGCGGCTCCAGGAAGCGGAGGCGAGGGCGGCCTACCTGGCCAGAGCCGGAAAATTGAGCGTGGCCCGGAAGTTCGCGGCGCAGGAGTTGGGTGCCCGGGTGAGTGAGGCGATGCAGCAACTGGCGATGGCGGGCGGCCGTTTCGAAGTGGCGCTCCAGCTGCTGGCTGAGGGCAATGCGCATGGCCTGGAGCAGGTCGAGTTTCTGGTGAGTTCGCATTCCAGCCTGGCGCCAAAGCATCTGGCCAAGGTGGCTTCCGGCGGCGAGTTGTCACGCATCAGCCTGGCGATCCAGGTGGTGACCAGTAAAGTGGCGGCGGTGCCCACCCTGATATTTGACGAGGTGGATGTGGGTATCGGCGGCGGCGTGGCGGAAGTGGTGGGAAAAATGCTGCAAGGATTGGGAGGCGAGCGTCAGGTGCTATGTATCACCCATCTGCCCCAGGTGGCGGCTTTGGGCCGCCAGCACTGGCAGGTGAGCAAAGCTACACTGGACGGTCAGGTGGTGAGCCGGATTGCGGTTCTTGATCGGGTGCAGCGGATTGAGGAAGTGGCGCGCATGCTGGGTGGCGTGACCATTACGGATACTACCCGGCAGCATGCCGCGGAGATGCTTGGGACGCAGTAGGAATCTGCTGAAATGGCGCCAGAACTACGCCTTGTTCGGACAGTTATCCTTGATACAGTCGGCGTAGAGGTAAAGCGAGTGCTCCTGAATGCGGAAACCGCGTTCTTTGGCGACCTGCTCCTGGCGGCGTTCGATTTCCGGGTCGTAAAATTCCTCCACCATGCCGCATTGCAAGCACACCAGATGATCGTGGTGGTGGCCCTGATTGAGTTCGAATACGGCTTTCCCGCCCTCGAAGTGGTGGCGCACCAGCAGTCCCGCCGCCTCGAATTGGGTCAGAACGCGGTAAACCGTCGCCAGGCCCACATCCACATCTTCCGCAAGCAAAATACGATATACGTCTTCCGCCGTCAGGTGGCGCACTTCGCTGGTCTCAAACAGGCTGAGTATCTTCAGCCGCGGCAGCGTGGCCTTGAGGCCGGCGTTCTTCAGGTCGTTGGGTTGGCTCATGCTGTATGCTCGAAGCGTCAAATTGGGCTATCATAATATAAGAAATTCATTAAACAAATCCGGCGCAGGGCCGGGATTTTTTATAAACAGCTGCCAACTTTCATGAACAACAAAAGCCCATCCATGCGCCTATCCATTATTGTTCTGGCTTTGCTTCTGCCAGCCTGTTCCTATATTCCCATGGCTCCATCGGTTTACAAGATCGACATCCAGCAGGGTAACGTGGTGACACAGGACATGCTGTCCCGCCTCAAGCCCGGCATGACCCGGTCCCAGGTGCGTTTTGTTCTGGGAACGCCGCTGGTGACCGATATTTTTCATCCCAACCGCTGGGATTATGTCTATCGCTACCAGAAAGCCGGGAATTTGACGGAGCAGAGCCGTGTCACGGCGGTATTCGAAAACGATTTGCTGTTGCGTATCGAGGGTGACGTTGTGCCGGCCGGAAGTGCCAAGCCTGCTGCCTGGGCGGTGCCCGTTGAAACTCAGCCAGCGCCAAAAGCGGAATAAACATGCTGAATATTGCGATTGCGGGCAGTTCGGGAAGAATGGGGCGTGCGCTGCTGGAAGCGCTGGCGCAAATGTCGGATATGCGTGTCCACGCGGCGCTGGAGCGTGCGGGCAGTCCGTACCTGGGCAAGGACTCGGGAGAATTGATCGGTTCGCCCAATGGCGTGCTGATTCGCGAGGATGCAGCCGCCGCGCTGCGAGGCTGCGATGTGCTGGTCGACTTCACCCGCCCCGAGGCGACGTTGCAGCACATGGAGCTGTGCCGCAAGCAGGGCGTAAAGATGGTGATCGGCACGACCGGCTTCACGCCCGAGCAAAAGGAAAGGATTTTTGCAGTCAGTCACGACTGCGGCATTGTTTTCGCCCCGAACATGAGCGTGGGCGTCAACCTGCTGTTCAAATTGCTGGATACGGCAGCCCGGGTGCTGAACGAAGGTTACGATATTGAAGTGCTCGAGGCGCATCACCGCCATAAGGTGGATGCGCCTTCTGGCACTGCCCTGCGCCTGGGTGAAGTGGTGGCGGAGGCGCTGGGCCGGGATCTGGCCGAGTGCGCGGTGTATGGCCGCGAAGGGGTGACCGGCGAGCGTTCACCCTCCACCATCGGCTTTGCCACCGTGCGCGGCGGCGATATCGTGGGTGATCACACCGTGCTGTTCGCCGGCATCGGTGAGCGCGTGGAAATTACCCACAAGGCCAGCAGCCGCGCCACTTTTGCGCTCGGTGCCCTGCGTGCCGCGCGCTTCCTTGCCGGGCGGGGTGCCGGGCTGTATGACATGCAGGATGTGCTCGGTCTGCGTTGAATCAAGCCCGGTTTTACGGTATAATTTCACGCAGTTAGTGCAGGCGGGATGGGCGGAAAGCTCGTCCCGCTTTGCATGTCCGGGCCCGGTATCGGGCCACTCGATACAGATTCGGAGAGTTCTTGTGCCGCAACACCAGTCAGCCATACTCGTGCTCGCAGATGGAACAGTGTTTCGCGGTATTTCCATTGGCGCGACAGGCCATGCCGTGGGTGAGGTGGTGTTCAACACCGCGCTTACCGGGTACCAGGAAATCCTTAGCGACCCCTCCTACTGCCGTCAGATCGTTACCCTCACTTATCCCCACATCGGCAACACCGGCGCCAATCCTGAAGATGCCGAATCCACAGGGATTCATGCCGCCGGGCTGGTGATTCGTGACCTGCCCTTGTTGTCCAGCAGCTGGCGCGAAACGGAAACCCTGCCGCAATACCTCAAGCGCCACAATGTGGTGGCGATCGCCAATGTCGATACCCGCAAGCTGACGCGCATCCTGCGCGACAAAGGCGCCCAGAGCGGCTGCCTGATGGCGGGCGAGGTGGACGAGGTCCGTGCGCTGGAGCTGGCGCGCGGTTTTTCCGGCCTGGCCGGTCTGGACCTGGCCAAGGTGGTGAGCCGCACCAGCAGCGAAGTCTGGCTGGAGGGCGAGTGGAAGCTGGAGGGCGGCTTCGGCCGACAGGCGGCGCCCAAATTCCATGTCGTGGCCTACGATTACGGCGTCAAGCGCAATATCCTGCGCATGCTTGCCGAGCGCGGCTGCAAGGTTACCGTGCTGCCGGCGCAAACGCCGGTGGAAGAAGTATTCAAGCTCAATCCGGATGGCGTGTTCCTGTCCAACGGCCCGGGGGATCCCGAGCCGTGCGATTACGCCATCAGCGCGATCCAGCAGGTGCTGGAGAAGAAGATTCCCACCTTCGGCATCTGCCTCGGCCATCAGTTGCTGGCGCTGGCTTCGGGCGCCAAAACCATGAAAATGAAGTTCGGTCACCATGGCGCCAACCATCCGGTGCAGGATCTGGATAGTGGCCGGGTGATGATCACCAGCCAGAACCACGGTTTTGCGGTCGATCCGGCCACGCTGCCCACCAACCTGCGCGTGACGCACAAATCCCTGTTTGACGGCAGCAATCAAGGGTTGAGCCGCACCGACGTGCCGGCGTTCAGCTTCCAGGGCCACCCGGAAGCAAGCCCGGGGCCGCACGACGTGGCGTATTTGTTCGACCGCTTCATCTCCATGATGCAACAGAAAAAGTGAGGAGTGAGGGGTGAGGAGTGAGGAGTAGGGCGCGGACTTTCGCCTCACTCCTCACTCCTCACCCCTCACCTAAAAGAAATGCCAAAACGTACCGACATAAAATCCATCCTTATCATCGGCGCCGGCCCGATCGTCATCGGCCAGGCCTGTGAATTCGATTATTCCGGCGCCCAGGCATGCAAGGCCCTGCGCGAGGAGGGGTACCGCGTCATTCTGGTGAACTCCAATCCGGCCACCATCATGACCGACCCTGGCATGGCGGATGCCACCTACATCGAGCCGATTACCTGGCAGGTGGTGGAAAAGATTATCGAAAAAGAGCGCCCCGATGTGTTGCTGCCGACCATGGGCGGGCAGACGGCCTTGAATTGCGCGCTGGATCTGGCCAGGCACGGGGTGCTGGAAAAGTATTCGGTGGAAATGATCGGTGCGACGCGCGAGGCGATCGACAAGGCCGAGGACCGGGAAAAATTCAAGAAGGCGATGGAGAAGATCGGCCTCGCCTGCCCGCGCGCCGCGATTGCCCACAGCCTGGAAGAAGCCTTCCAGGTGCAGGCCATGGTGGGCTACCCCACCATTATCCGTCCGTCCTTTACCATGGGCGGCTCCGGCGGCGGCATTGCCTACAACAAGGAAGAGTTTGTCGCCATCTGCGAGCGCGGCCTGGAGGCATCGCCCACGCGCGAATTGCTGATCGAGGAATCGGTGATCGGCTGGAAAGAATACGAAATGGAGGTGGTGCGGGACAAGAAGGACAACTGCATCATCATCTGCTCGATCGAGAACTTTGACGCCATGGGCGTGCACACCGGTGACTCCATCACCGTTGCTCCGGCCCAGACCCTGACCGACCGCGAATACCAGATCATGCGCAACGCTAGTTTGGCGGTGCTGCGTGAAATCGGTGTGGAAACCGGCGGTTCCAACGTGCAGTTCGGCATCAATCCAAAGAATGGGCAGATGGTGGTGATCGAGATGAACCCGCGCGTGTCGCGTTCCTCGGCGCTGGCATCCAAGGCCACCGGCTTCCCCATTGCCAAGGTGGCGGCCAAGCTGGCGATCGGCTACACCCTGGACGAGCTGCAGAACGACATCACCGGCGGCGCCACTCCAGCCTCTTTCGAGCCGAGCATCGATTACGTGGTGACCAAGATCCCGCGTTTCGCCTTCGAAAAATTTCCCCAGGCTAATGACCGCCTGACTACCCAGATGAAATCGGTGGGTGAAGTCATGGCGATGGGGCGCACGTTCCAGGAGTCGCTGCAGAAAGCCATGCGCGGCCTCGAAACCGGCAACGACGGTCTGGATGAAAAGACCACGGATATCGATGTGCTGGAAACCGAGCTGGGCGAGCCTGGCCCGGAACGCATCTGGTACATCGCGGACGCCATGCGCTGCGGCATGTCCCAGGAACAAATTTACCAGCTGACCCATGTTGACCCCTGGTTCCTGGCGCAAATGAAGGACCTGGTCGAGCAGGAGCAGGCGCTATCCGGGCGCAGGCTGGCCGATCTCTCGCGCGACGAGATGCGGCGCCTCAAACGCAGCGGATTTGCGGATCGCCGGCTGGCCAAACTGCTGGGCGTGACCCAGCACGAAGTGCGCAGTGCGCGCCATGCCATGGGCGTGCGTCCGGTGTACAAGCGCGTGGATACCTGCGCCGCCGAATTCGCCACGCATACCGCCTACATGTATTCGAGCTACGAGGAAGAGTGCGAGTCCGCGCCCACCGGCAAGAAAAAGATCATGGTGCTGGGCGGCGGACCCAACCGCATCGGCCAGGGTATTGAATTCGACTACTGCTGCGTGCATGCGGCATTCGCATTGCGCGAAGACGGTTACGAGACCATCATGGTCAACTGCAACCCGGAAACCGTTTCCACCGACTACGATACTTCCGACCGCCTGTATTTCGAGCCGCTGACGCTGGAAGACGTGCTGGAAATCGTCCATGTCGAAAAGCCTTACGGCGTGATCGTGCAGTACGGCGGCCAGACGCCGCTCAAGCTGGCGCGCGACCTGGAAGCCAACGGGGTGCCTATCATCGGCACCACGCCGGACATGATCGATGCCGCCGAAGATCGCGAACGTTTCCAGAAGCTGCTGCAAGACCTCAAGCTCAAGCAGCCGCCCAACCGCACAGCGCGGGCGCCTGAGGCGGCCATCCAGGCGGCGGAAGAAATCGGCTACCCCCTGGTGGTGCGCCCTTCCTACGTGCTGGGCGGCCGTGCCATGGAAATTGTGCACCAGCAGTCCGATCTCGAACGCTACATGCGCGAGGCGGTCAAGGTTTCCAATGACTCTCCGGTATTGCTTGACCGATTCCTCAATGACGCCACCGAGGTGGACGTGGATGCCATCTGCGACGGCACCGACGTTCTGATTGGCGGCATCATGGAGCACATCGAGGAAGCTGGCGTGCATTCCGGCGACTCGGCCTGTTCCCTGCCGCCCTACAGCCTGTCGCAAAAGCTGCAGGATGAGTTGCGGCGCCAGACTGTCGCCATGGCCAAGGGTCTGAACGTGATCGGGCTGATGAACGTGCAGTTTGCCATTCAGGGCGAGACGGTCTTCGTACTGGAAGTCAATCCGCGCGCTTCGCGTACCGTTCCTTTCGTATCCAAGGCCACCGGCGTGCCGCTGGCCATGGTCGCTGCGCGCTGCATGGTGGGCCAGAGTCTGAAGCAGCAGGGCGTGACACGCGAAGTGATTCCTCCTTTCTACTCGGTGAAGGAGGCGGTATTCCCCTTCATCAAGTTCCCCGGGGTGGATCCCATACTCGGCCCTGAAATGAAATCCACCGGCGAGGTCATGGGCGTGGGCAATACTTTTGCCGTAGCCTTCCTCAAGTCGCAAATGGCCGCAAGCGTGAAGCTCCCATCTGGCGGCAAGGCGCTGATTAGCGTGAGGAATTCGGACAAGGAGCGAGTGCTGGATATCGCCCGCAATCTGTCTGAACTTGGTTTTGGTCTCTATGCCACGCGCGGCACGGCGGCGGCAATCCAGGCGGCAGGCATCCCGGTCACGGCGGTGAACAAGGTGCATGAGGGACGCCCGCATATTGTCGACCTGATCAAGAACGGCGAGATCAGCCTGATCATCAATACCGTGGAAGACAAGCGTGCGGTGCAGGATTCCTACGCCATCCGTCATGCCACCCTGCAGCAGCGGATTACTTATTACACCACCTTGTCCGGAGCGCGTGCGGCGTGCATCGGCATGCAGCACATGAAGGAATTGCAGGTATACGGCCTGCAGGAGTTGCACCAGCGTCTACGTTGAACCGGCTGGGAGCTTGAATTGTGCGGATTGGGGCAACCCAATCCGCATTGTTATTTACCCCCCCTTGAATCCCCCTTGTCAGGGGGAGCCCGTTCCCTCCTCCCCTGACAGGGGAGGCCGGGAGGGGTTAGCGGGTGGATTTGTATTAAGGAATATAGAGTAATGAGTAAAGTGCCACTGACTGTGGTCGGAGCTGAATTGTTGCGCGCCGAACTACAAAACCTGAAAAACGTCGAACGGCCCAGTGTGATTGCTGCCATTGCAGAAGCCCGCTCCCATGGCGACCTGTCGGAAAATGCCGAGTACGATGCGGCCAAGGAGCGCCAGAGCTTCGTCGAAGGGCGCATCGCCGAAGTCGAGGGAAAGCTCTCCAATGCCCAGATCATCGACCCGAAGCTGCTCGATGCGGAAGGCCGCTGCGTATTTGGCGCGACGGTAGAGCTGGAAGACATGGAAAGCGGTGACAAGACGATCTATCAGATCGTGGGTGACGACGAGGCCGATATCAAGCAGGGCAAGATTTCCATCAGCTCTCCCATTGCCCGTGCGCTGATCGGAAAGCCGGCTGGCGACATGGCGGAAGTCCAGGCGCCGGGCGGCATTCGCGAATATGAAATTCTGGATGTGAAGTACATTTGATGAATCGTCTTGCTGACAAGCTGGCACTGATTGCGGTCACGCTATGGGTAGGCGCCCTGTGGGCGATTGGTTACCTTGCCGCGCCAGTGCTGTTTTCGGCCCTGGGCGACAAAAGCATGGCCGGCATGCTGGCAGGGAAGATGTTTACCCTCGTCGCCTATATCGGCATGGTGTGCGGGTTTTATCTGGTGATTCATCGCATCGCAGCTTATGGCGGCAGCGCAATGAAACAGGGATTTTTCTGGGCTGCGCTGGTAATGCTGTTATTGGCAATCGCCAGCCACTTCGGCATTCAGCCGATTCTTGAAGGTCTCAAGAGTCAGGCTTTGCCAAAGGAAGTCATGGAGAGCATGTTTCGCGACCGGTTTGCGCGCTGGCATGGCGTCTCCAGTATTGTATACATGATACAAAGCCTGCTTGGGCTGGTGCTGGTGCTGGCGCCGCGCCGGAGCTAGCTTTTGGGCAGGGCCAGTTTGGGCTTTTTCGCGGCTTTGTAAATGACCAGTGTTTTGCCGATATGCTGTGCTGGAGCCGCTTCCAGCGCGGTGCAAATTTCCATCAGCATTTTTTCGCGCTGTTCGCGGTCACCGCTGGCGACCTTGATTTTGATCAGTTCATGACTGTTCAGGCTGCGCTCGATTTCTTTCATTACCGCTTCGCTCAACCCGGCATCGCCGATCAACACCACGGGGTTGAGCGAGTGGGCCTGAGCGCGCAAAAAACGGCGCTGACCGGGAGTTAGGTTCAACATGCTTTTAATGTTCCAAAAAATGCGACAGTTTACCCTATGAAACGAAGCCGAACCAGCAAGGCCTGGATGCGCGAGCATGTCAATGACCCTTACGTGCTGCTGGCCAGCAAGGAAGGTTACCGCTCGCGAGCCGTATACAAGTTGATGGAGATAGATGAGCGCGACCATCTGCTCAAGCCTGGCCTGACCGTGGTCGATCTGGGGGCTGCGCCCGGCGGCTGGACCCAGGTGGCGGCGAAGAAGATTGGACCATCTGGTGTGCTGGTCGCATTTGATATTTTGCCCATGGATCCCGTGCACGGGGCGCTCTTCATACAGGGCGATTTCCGTGAGGACGCTGCGTTAACCCAACTCGACGATGCTTTGCGGGGTAGGCCGGTGGATCTTGTGATTTCCGACATGGCCCCCAATATCAGCGGTGTTGGCATCGTGGATCAGGCGCGCAGCATGCATCTTGCCGAGTTGGCCCTGGAGTTTTCGCGCCAGCACCTGAAACCAGAGGGGAGTTTTCTGGTCAAAGTTTTTCAGGGTGAGGGATTTGAAGACTTTGTGCGTGAAATGCGCACCTGCTTTTCCCAGGTTCTGGTGCGCAAGCCCAAAGCCTCCAGGGGGCGCAGTACCGAGGTCTACATGCTGGGTAAAGGCTTGCGCGAGCAAGAGAAATAAAACTTACCGGCATACAGGCAAAGCGTTTAAAATTGAACGAAATTATGCATTTTTCCAAGGAATTAGCTTGAACAATCTGATGAAAAATATAGCTATCTGGCTGGTGATCGCCCTGGTGCTGATGACTGTTTTCAACCAGTTCGGTACGCGGCAGACAGCGCAGAGCCAGATAGAATATTCCCAGTTTATCGATGAAGTAAAAAGCGGGAAAATTGCCAAGGTGACCATTGAAGGTCATGTCCTTAAAAGCGTGACCACCGATGGCAAGCGCTTCACGACTTATGCGCCTTCCGATCCGTGGCTGGTTTCCGACATGCTCAAGAGCGGCGTGGTGGTGGAGGCCAAGCCGGAGGAAGAGTCTTCTTTTCTGATGAATATCTTTATTTCCTGGTTCCCCATGCTGCTCCTGATTGGCGTATGGGTGTTCTTCATGCGCCAGATGCAGGGCGGCGGCAAGGGCGGCGCATTTTCCTTCGGCAAGAGCAAGGCTCGTCTCCTGGATGAGGCGACCAATACCGTGACGTTTGCCGATGTGGCGGGGTGCGATGAGGACAAGGAAGAAGTCTCTGAACTGGTCGAGTTCCTGCGCGACCCGAGCAAATTCCAGAAACTGGGCGGCAGAATCCCGCGCGGAGTGCTGATGGTGGGCAATCCCGGTACGGGTAAAACCCTGCTGGCGAAGGCGATAGCTGGTGAAGCAAAAGTGCCGTTCTTCAGTATTTCCGGTTCCGATTTCGTTGAAATGTTCGTGGGCGTTGGTGCAGCACGTGTGCGCGACATGTTCGAACAGGCCAAGAAAAATGCACCCTGCATCATCTTTATTGACGAGATTGATGCCGTTGGCCGTCAGCGCGGCGCTGGCCTGGGCGGCGGCAATGACGAACGCGAACAGACCCTGAACCAGTTGCTGGTGGAAATGGATGGCTTCGAGGGCACTTCGGGCGTGATCGTGGTCGCCGCGACCAACCGGCCTGATGTGCTGGACCCGGCGTTGCTGCGTCCAGGCCGTTTTGACCGTCAGGTAGTGGTGCCTTTGCCGGACATCCGTGGTCGCGAACAGATTCTCATGGTTCACATGCGCAAGGTGCCGATTGCGCCCGATGTGAAGGCAGATATCCTTGCTCGCGGCACACCAGGCATGTCTGGCGCGGATCTGGCCAATCTGGTGAATGAAGCGGCCTTGTTTGCTGCTCGCTTCAACAAGCGTCTGGTAGACATGGATGATTTCGAGAAGGCCAAGGACAAGATCATCATGGGCGCCGAGCGCCGTTCCATCGTGATGCCGGAAGAAGAGCGCAGGAATACGGCTTACCACGAGTCCGGCCATGCCGTGGTGGCGCGCCTGCTACCGAAGACCGACCCAGTACACAAGGTCACCATTATTCCGCGTGGACGCGCTCTGGGCGTGACCATGCAGTTGCCGGTCGAGGATCGCTACAGCCTGAATAGTGAGGGTATCCTGCAGAACATTGCCGTGCTGTTTGGCGGGCGCATTGCCGAGGAAGTGTTCATGGGGCAGATGACCACCGGCGCCAGCAACGATTTCGAACGCGCTACTGAAATGGCGCGGCGCATGGTGACCCAGTGGGGTATGAGCGATGCCTTGGGGCCGATGGTCTATGGCGAGAATAAAGGCGAGGTGTTCCTTGGCCGTTCGGTAACCACGCACAAGAATGTCTCCGAAGCCACCATGCAGCAGGTGGACAAGGAAATCCGCCGCATCATCGATCAGCAGTACGCCCTGGCGCGCAAGCTGATCGAGGACAACCGCGACAAGATCGAGGCGATGACAAAAGCCCTGCTGGAATGGGAAACCATCGATGCCGAGCAGATCGGCGATATCAGGGAAGGCAAGGAACCACGCCCGCCCAAGCCAAGTCAGGGCAGTGCGACTCCACCACCCCAGGACCATACGCCCAGCGCACCGGCAACCAGTACCCATGCGCCGGCACAGGAAGCCTGATAAGAGTGAGGGGTGAGGAGTAAGGGGTGAGGGGTAAAACCTCCACTGAATTTCCTCCTCACTCCTCACTCATCACTCCTCACATGTTTTACTGCGGCCGCTTCACCCTTTCCCTGGATCGCCCTCTCATCATGGGCATCGTCAATGTCACGCCTGACTCCTTTTCGGACGGCGGCCAATTCCATTCCTCCGCACGTGCTATCCAGCACGCCAGGCTGCTCGTGGAACAGGGTGCTGACCTGCTCGATATCGGCGGTGAATCGACCCGCCCGGGTGCGCAGGCGGTTGGCATCGAGGAAGAACTGGAGCGTGTCCTGCCCGTGCTCGAAGGCTTGAGCGATTGTGGTGTGCCGCTCTCGGTGGATACCCTTAAGCCTGAAGTCATGCGTGCGGCGATTCGGGCCGGTGCCGACATGATCAATGACGTTAATGCACTGCGCGCCGAAGGTGCCCTGCAGGCAGTGGCGGAATCCGGCGTCGCGGTATGCCTGATGCACATGCAGGGTCAACCCGGAACCATGCAGCACAGCCCCCTGTATCAGGATGTGGTGGCTGAGGTGAAGACCTTTCTGGGCGAGCGTATTGCCGCTGCGGAACGGGCCGGCATCCAGCGTAATCGCATGCTGATCGATCCGGGTTTCGGCTTTGGCAAGACCCTGGAACATAATGTTTGCATGTTGAAGCGGCTGGATGCTTTCACCAGCCTGGGCGTACCGCTGCTGGCCGGGCTATCGCGCAAATCGATGCTGGGTTTGTTGACCGGCTTGCCGGTAGAAGAAAGAATGGTGCCCAGTGTTGCCGCAGCCATGATTGCGGCCATGAAAGGCGCAAATATTTTGCGGGTGCATGATGTGAAAGAAACCAGACAAGCGCTGCGGATCGTCAGCGCATTGGGAGAGTGAGATGAGCAGGAAATATTTCGGCACGGATGGGATACGAGGCAAGGTAGGTGAGACAACCATAACACCAGATTTCGTCATGCGCCTGGGTTATGCGGCAGGGCGTGTTCTGGCGCAGGCAGGGCAGGGAGAGCGCACCAGCGTGCTGATCGGAAAGGACACGCGTATTTCCGGCTACATGCTGGAGTCGGCGCTGGAAGCCGGCCTGTCTGCCGCCGGCGTGGACGTGCTTTTGCTCGGCCCCATGCCAACGCCCGGCGTGGCCTATCTCACCCGCGCCCTGCGCGCCCAGGCCGGGGTGGTGATTTCGGCATCGCATAATCCGTTCGAGGATAACGGCATCAAATTCTTTTCCGCCAGCGGCAACAAGCTGTCGGACGCAATCGAGCCGGCAATCGAGGCCGAGCTCGAACAACCGATGCGCACCATGCCTTCGGCCCAGCTGGGCAAGGTGAAGCGGGTGAACGATGCTGCCGGGCGCTACATCGAATTCTGCAAGAGCTCCTTTCCCAATGAACTGGATCTGCGCGGTATGAAGATCGTGGTGGATTGCGCCCATGGTGCAACCTACCACGTTGCGCCCCTGGTTTTTCATGAACTTGGCGCAGAGGTGATCGCGGTGGGAAACCAGCCGGATGGCCTGAATATCAACCAGGATTGCGGCTCCACCAAGCCAGAGGCATTGCGTTCCGCGGTTCTGGAATATGGCGCTGATATTGGCATTGCGCTGGATGGTGATGGCGACCGGGTCATGATGGCGGATCGTTCCGGCAAACTGTTCGACGGCGATCAACTGGTCTATGCAATCGCAAAATTTCGCCAGGAGCAGGGGTTCCTCAAAGGCGGAGTGGTCGGCACATTGATGACCAATCTGGCCATGGAGCACGCCCTGGCAAGGCTGGACATCCCGTTTGCACGTGCCAAAGTGGGTGATCGCTATGTGCTGGAGCTCATGCAGGAGCGAGGCTGGTTCCTGGGCGGCGAGAACTCCGGACACATCCTGTGTCTTGATCGTCATACCACCGGGGATGGCATCATTTCGGCCTTGCAGGTATTGGAGGCGCTCAAGCTGAGCGGCAAGAGCCTGTCCGAATTCACGCAAGAGCTGGTGCTATATCCGCAGATTCTGATCAACGTGCGGGTTGAAAAAGATTTCGATTTCAAATCCTGCATTCCGCTCCAGGAAGTGCTGGCACAGGCCGAGCAGGCCCTGGATGGAGAAGGACGGGTGCTGTTGCGGCCATCTGGCACCGAGCCCCTGTTGCGGGTGATGGTGGAAGGCCGGGATGAGGAAAAAGTTCGCCACTGGGCGGAAACCCTGTCCGCAGCGGTACGCAAATCCGCTGGCTCATGACTCGCTTAAGTCTGGAACTGCGCCGCCGTTAGCTCAAAATGGCTTGCCAGGTCCTTGAGGCTGTAAACGGCGCCCGGCTGGTTGGTGATCGGGCGTGAATTGCTTTCTGCCATGGTCGAAATTCATTCCACTTTGCGTGCAATGCCCTGGCTGGCGCCATGAAGTTCGCGGCTCGTTTTGCAGCGGCATTAATCTCTGATAATGCGTTCGTGGCCTGATTGGTCAGTGCCACGCCTTCGCTCGCTTCACGCAGCTTGGCAATTCTGCGGCAGTAAATACAAAAACGCCCGCTCCAGTTATGGACGCGGGCGCGCAGGGTAATGAAAAGGGCGGGGGTCAGCCAAACTTGCCCGTAATGTAGTCCTCGGTGGCCTTCTGCTTGGGCGTGGTGAAGATGGTGTCCGTATCACCAAACTCGATCAGTTCGCCAAGGTACATGTAGGCGGTGTAGTCGGATACGCGCGCAGCCTGTTGCATGTTGTGCGTCACGATAACGATGGTGTAGTCCTCCTTGAGCTCGAAGATCAGTTCTTCGATGCGCGCGGTGGAGATCGGGTCGAGTGCCGATGCGGGTTCATCGAGCAGCACCACTTCCGGTTTGACCGCGATGCCGCGCGCGATGCACAGGCGCTGCTGCTGGCCGCCCGAGAGACTGGTGCCGCCCTGGCTCAGCTTGTCCTTTACTTCATCCCATAATGCGGCCTTGCGCAACGCCCATTCGACCCGCTCCGCCAGGTCGCGGCGGCTGAGGCTTTCATACAGTTTCACACCAAATGCGACATTGTCGAAAATCGACATCGGGAAGGGCGTCGGCTTCTGGAATACCATGCCCATTTTGGCCCGCAGGATGTTGAGATCCTGCTTTTTGTCGAGAATGTTCGCGCCATCCATCATGATTTCACCCTTGGCCTCCTGGCCGGGGTAGAGCTGGTACATGCGGTTGAAGACGCGCAGCAGGGTGGATTTTCCGCAGCCGGAAGGGCCGATGAAGGCGGTGACTTTCTTCTCCGGAATATCCAGATTGATGGATTTCAGCGCTTGATATTTGCCGTAGTAAAAATTCAGGTCGCGGACGGTGATTTTGGGAGCGATCGAGTGCGGATGGTTCATGCTCATCTCAGTTTTTAATTAAACGATGTTTTTTTGCGGAACAGCACGCGCGCCACGATATTCAGGCCCAGCACGCCCATCGTGATCAGCAGCGCCCCGGCCCAGGCCAGCTTCTGCCAGTCTTCGTATGGGCTCATGGCGAACTGGAATATGACCACGGGCAAATTGGACATGGGCTTGTTCATGTCGGCGCTCCAGAACTGGTTGTTGAGTGCCGTGAACAGCAGCGGGGCGGTTTCTCCGCTGATGCGCGCAACCGCCAGCAATACGCCGGTCAACATGCCGGTCTTGGAGGCGCGCCAGGTTACCAGCGTCACCACTTTCCATTGCGGCGCGCCCAGGGCGGCAGCCGCTTCGCGCAGACTGTCCGGTATCAGGCGCAACATATCCTCGGTGGTGCGCACCACGACCGGGATGACGATCAGCGAAAGGGCCAGCGTCCCGGCCCAGCCGGAAAAATGGCCGACATTGGCGACATAAACCGCATAGATAAAGAGGCCGATCACGATCGATGGCGCGGACAGCAGGATATCGTTGATGAAACGGGTGGTGGGGGCGAGCCAGCCGCGTTGTCCGAATTCGGCCAGATAGGTGCCGGCCATAATGCCGATCGGGGTGCCGATCAGGGTGGCGAGGGTGGCCATCACCACGCTGCCGGCAATGGCGTTGAGCAGGCCGCCGGTCCCGCCCGGAGGAGGGGTCATCTGGGTGAATATGGCAATGCCGATGCCGCCCAGGCCTTTCTGGAACAGGGTAAACAAAATCCAGGTCAGCCAGAACAGGCCAAATGCCATAGCCAGCATGGAGGCTGAGAGATTAAAGGCATTGATGATGCGACGGCGGGTATAAATGGAGACCATGATGTGTCCTAAGTGACCTTGCCTTCGCGTTTCTTGAGCTGGATCAGCAGAATCTTGGCGCAAGCCAGCACGATGAAGGTGATGAAGAACAGGATCAGGCCGAGTTCGATCAGGGCCGCGGTATAGAGTTCGCCCTCTGCTTCGGTGAATTCATTGGCCAGTGCCGAGGCGATACTGTTGCCGGGCATGAAAAGAGAGGCATGCAGCTGGTGTGCGTTGCCGATAACGAAAGTGACCGCCATGGTTTCGCCCAGCGCGCGGCCAAGGCCAAGCATGATGCCGCCGACCACGCCGATCTTGGTGTAGGGCAGCACGACGTTCCACACGACTTCCCAGGTGGTGGCGCCGAGGCCATAGGCCGATTCCTTGAACATGGGCGGCACGATCTCGAACACGTCGCGCATGACGGCGGCGATGAAGGGGATCACCATGATGGCCAGGATGATGCCGGCGGTCAGCACGCCGATGCCCATGAATGGGCCATCGAACAGCAGGTTGATCAGCGGGATGTCGCCAAAAATACCACGCAGCCAGGGCTGAACGTATTCAGCGAACAGCGGGGCGAACACGAACAGGCCCCACATGCCGTAAATGATGCTGGGAATCCCGGCCAGCAGTTCGATTGCCGTGCCGAGAGGGCGTCGTAGCCAGGGAGGGGACATTTCCGTAAGAAACAGGGCGATACCGAAGCTGATCGGGATGCCGATCGACAGCGCAATAATCGAGGTTACCAGCGTACCGATGATCGGCACCAGGGCGCCGAACTTTTCCGTGACGGGATTCCACTCGGAACTGAACAGGAAACCGAAACCGAAGGCCTTGATCGCCGGCATGCTGCCGATTACCAGAGAGCCAATGATGGCGGCGAGAATTGAGAAGACCAAAAATGCAAACAACCACGTGGTGTTGCGAAAAATCAGGTCAAACAGATGCTGTCTTTTCAGTGTCGCTGCGGAGTATATATTTGACATCGTTTGGCTTTGTCAGGCTTGAAAAATGCGCTGCTTTGGTTTTTCTGAACGAACGATTATAGCTAATTTAAGGTTCCGCGCTAAGTGCGGCAATTTGCCGCGCTTAAAAACATGGCTCTGAAGCATTTCCAGCATTGCTGCAAACACAAGCTGGAAATGGTTCAGGGTCATAATGCACGTGTCAGGCCGGGCAGTACCGCATTGCCCGGCCTTCTTCTTGCTGGTGTCTTGGCTTGTTAGTACACTGCTTTGCCGTCCGCGGCCTTGATATTGGCTTTCCAGGAACCCTGGATCAGCTTTACCACGCTGTCAGGCATCGGAATGTAGTCCAGTTCCAGCGCCATATTGTCGCCCTTGCTGTAGGCCCACTCAAAGAACTTCAGCACATTGGCGGCCTGTGCAGGATTGTCCTGGGACTTGTGCATCAGGATGAAGGTGGCGCCGGTGATGGGCCAGCTGTTCTTGCCCGGCTCGTTGGTGAGGATTTCGTAGAAGCCGGGAGCCTTGTCCCACTGGGCGTTGGCGGCGGCAGCCTTGAAGTTGTCCTCGGTGGGCATGACGTATACGCCATCCTTGTTTTGCAGTTGGGCGTAGTTCATTTTGTTCTGCTTGGCGTAAGCCGCTTCTACGTAGCCGATCGACCCCTTGATCTGCTTGACGAAGTTTGCCACGCCTTCATTGCCCTTGCCGCCGGTACCAACAGGCCAGGCCACGGAAGCATCCGCACCCACTTTGTCTTTCCACTCCGGGCTGACCTTGCTCAGGTAGTCAGCAAACAGGAAGGTCGTGCCGGAACCGTCGGAGCGATGCACCACGGTGATGTCGCTGTCAGGCAGGGCAACACCCTTGTTCAGATTGGCGATAGCCGGATCGTTCCATTTCTTGACCTTGCCGAGGAAAATATCGGCCAGCACTGCGCCAGTCAGTTTGACCTGGCCTTCCTTGATGCCGTCCACATTGATGACCGGCACCACGCCACCCATCACGGTCGGGAACTGGGTTAGGCCGGCTTTTTCCAGCTCTTCCGGTTTGAGGGGGTTGTCAGAGGCGCCGAAATCCACGGTCTTGGCCTTGATCTGCTTGATGCCGCCACCGGAGCCGATGGACTGGTAATTCATGCCGATGCCGGTTTCTTTCTTGTAGGCGTCAGCCCATTTGGCGTAAATCGGGTAGGGGAAAGTCGCGCCGGCGCCGGTGATATCGGCGGCGAAGACGGAGGTGCTCATGGAGAGCACTGCAGCAGCGATCAGGGTACGGCCAAATTGCAGTTTCATGAATGACTCCTGTTAGTTTAATGTTGGCAGAATCAGAAAGTGCACGCAGTTTATGGCGGAAATGTTACAGAATTATGAAATTGCTTTTGCGTCCATTGGCTTCACCGGTTTAAAACCGCTTTTCGCAAATAGGCTGGCGGAAGGTTCGATATTTACACGTTGTCCGCAGTTTGCCATTCAAGCATGATGCCCGCTTCGTCAGGGTGTGCCTGAAAGGGGCAGGCTATTCCTATGCCCAGTCCGGCGACCAGGCTTTCGCCGCTGAAGAGTAATGGCAAAGTCTGGCGTTTCCAGGGCGGAATGCCCGCTTCCTGAAAGAGGTTTTTCAGGCTCCGCTGCGGTCGTTTGCAGTCGGGTTGCAGGCGTTCGCCGCCTTGACGCAGGCGCAGGGTGACGGGGCCCTGTTCCAGCCGTGCCCGGCTGATTCCCTGGCCCTGGACGGGCCAGAATTTCAAGGTGCCCCGCAGCGCACTCAGTTCGATTTCGCTTTCGCCTTGCCAGACGTAACTCAGGCCTTGGCCGGGTTGTTGTAATGCCGGAATCACCCAGGCCCGGTTGAGAAAGCGGCGCAGTTCAAAGGACCCGAGCTGGATTTTTATCCTGGCATCCGGTTTTGCGCTCAGTAACTGATTCAGCATGTCTTCCAGGCGTATTGCGCTGGGCGCGGCAATGTTGTGCAGTTTAAGGAAGTGGCGCAGCAGATTTTTTGCGCGCGGCCAGGAAAGGTGCGCGAGCGCTGGCACGAAAAGTTTTTTTTCATGTATTGCAGCGCGCGCATCATGGGCAGCCAGTTCTTCCAGCAACAGGCGCTTTCTGAAAAATTGCGGCTGGCGCGCAGGAGCGTTTCGCGATAGGCCGGGAAGCGGTCCGCCAGTACCGGCAGCACACGGTGGCGCAGGAAGTTGCGGTCGAAACGGGTGTCCAGATTGCTTTCGTCTTCCACCCAATTCAAGCCTCGGTGGCGGGCATATAGCTCAAGCTGGGCACGGGATATTTTCAGGAGTGGCCGAAGCAGCCGGTTATTCTGTTCGGCCATGGCGCTGGCACCCTCCACGCCGCAGCCGCGCAGGAGTTGCAACAGCAGGGTTTCCGCCTGGTCATCAAGATGGTGGGCCAGCACAATGAAATCAGTAGCGGCGTGGTTTAACGCTTCGTGACGTACGGCGCGGGCAGCCGCTTCCAGGCTGTCGCCGGGCTGGAATGGAACTTGCACCACGGCAATGTCCAGCGGAACCGCATAAGCCTCGCAAAGCATGGAACAAAAGGCCGCCCAGTCTCCGGCCTGGGGGCTGAGCTGGTGGTTGACGTGAGTGGCAGAAAGCCGGAATTGCAGGGGCTGTCGCAGTTGCGCCAGGAGGTCAAGCAGCACCACGGAGTCCAGGCCGCCAGAAAGGCCCAGGGTGAGATGCTGGCCGGGATGAACCCGCGGGCTTAAAGCTTGTGCAACTTGAGTGGCGAGATCATCAGGCAGTTTCTTTGAACTTGCCATAGCTCATCAGTCGCTGATAACGGGCTTTCAGCAATTCGTCCAGAGAAGGGTTTGCCTGAATCTGGTTCATGCTTTCCTGCAGCGCTTTCTTGAGGGTCTGCATCATGGCTTCCGGGTCACGGTGGGCGCCGCCGATGGGTTCGCTGACAATTTTGTCGATCAGTCCCAGTGATTTGAAGCGGTTGGCGGTGATGCCCAGGGTTTCGGCCGCCTCGGGGGCCTTGTCCGCGTTCTTCCACAGGATCGATGCGCAGCCTTCAGGGGAAATCACAGAGTAGCTTGAAAATTGCAGCATCAGGGTGACATCGCCGACCCCGATCGCCAGGGCGCCACCGGAGCCGCCTTCGCCGATGATGGTGCAGATGATTGGGGTGCGCAGTTCTGACATGACGTAGAGGTTGCGTGCGATGGCTTCGGACTGCCCGCGTTCTTCGGCGCCAATGCCTGGGTAGGCGCCGGGCGTGTCGATAAAGGTCATTACCGGAATGCCGAATTTTTCAGCCATGCGCATCAGGCGTAGTGCCTTGCGGTAGCCTTCCGGGCGGGGCATGCCGAAGTTGCGGTAAATCTTTTCCTTGGTGTAGCGGCCTTTCTGGTGGCCGATTACCATGACTGACTGGCCGTCAAAGCGCGCCAGTCCGCCGACAATGGCAGGATCATCGGAATAGGCACGGTCGCCATGCAGTTCTTCAAAGTCGGTAAAAATATTCTGCAGGTAATCCAGCGTGTAGGGACGCTGTGCGTGGCGCGCCACCTGAGAAACCTGCCAGGCGCCAAGCTTGCTGTAGATGTCCTTGGAGAGCGTCTGGCTTTTCTTGCTCAGGCGAGAGATTTCTTCCGAAATATCCAGATCCGAATCGTCGTGGACATTTTGCAGTTCTTCGATCTTTGATTCTAGCTCGGCGATCGGCTGCTCAAAATCAAGAAAAATGGTTTTCATGGGCTGGAGGATGTCTGGTTAACGAAATTCATAATACAGAGGTGACGAGCAAAAAAGAAGGGGCGCAAGGCCCCTCTTTGGGGAGGCTTGTCTTACGCCAGGAGCGGGGAGCCGCTCTGTTCAAGGTTGAACGCCTTGTGCAGGATGCGTACGGCCAGTTCCAGGTATTTCTCGTCGATTACTACCGAAATCTTGATTTCGGAAGTGGAGATCATCTGGATGTTGATGCCTTCCTCGGCCAAAGTGCGGAACATGGCGCTGGCAATGCCGACGTGCGAGCGCATGCCGACACCGACTACCGATACCTTGGCAATTTTGTCGTCGCCGCTGATTTCGCGCGCACCGATATGAGTCTGAACATTCCGGAGAATTTCAATAGCCTTGGCGTATTCGTTGCGGTGAACGGTAAAGGTGAAGTCGGTGCTGCCATCAGCGCCGACATTCTGGATGATCATGTCCACATCGATATTGGCTTCGGCCACCGGGCCCAGGATCTGATAGGCGATGCCGGGCTTGTCAGGTGCGCCCAGCACGGTAATTTTGGCTTCGTCGCGGTTAAAGGCGATGCCCGAAATAATCGCTTTTTCCATCTTGTCGTCATCCTCAAATGTGATCAGCGTGCCGTCTCCGCCTTCTTCAAAGCTGGATAGCACGCGCAGTTTTACTTTGTATTTTCCGGCGAACTCAACCGAGCGAATCTGCAATACCTTGGAGCCCAGGCTGGCCAGCTCCAGCATCTCTTCAAAAGTGATGGTTTCGAGGCGGCGCGCTTCCGGCACGATGCGCGGATCGGTGGTGTATACGCCGTCCACATCGGTGTAGATCTGACATTCGTCCGCCTTGAGCGCGGCTGCCAGCGCAACGCCCGTGGTGTCTGATCCGCCGCGGCCCAGCGTGGTGATGTTGCCGTTCTCGTCCACGCCCTGGAAGCCGGCGACCACCACTACGTGCCCTTCGTTCAGGTCGTTGCGGATGCTGTTCTCGTCGATGGAGAGAATGCGCGCCTTGGTGTGAGCGTTATCGGTCACGATGCGGACCTGCGCGCCGGTATAGCTTTTGGCCTTGAGGCCGATTTCCTTGAGCGACATGGCGAGAAGAGCAATGGTGACTTGCTCGCCGGTCGAAATCATGACGTCCAGCTCACGCGGGTCGGGGTGGATCTGAACCGATTTGGCCAGTGCAATGAGGCGGTTGGTTTCGCCGCTCATGGCGGAAACTACTACCACGACCTGGTGTCCCATATTCTGGAAGCGGGCGACGCGACGGGCGACGTTTTTGATCCTCTCAGGGTCGCCAACCGAGGTGCCACCGTATTTTTGTACAATCAGTGCCATTTTAAAGCTCTGCAAAAATTGGTGATTTTAGCCTATTTGCTTAAGGAAAACGAGGGGGTTGATGCCTTGTCAGGAAGGGGGTAGTGGTAGATATGTACCACCCATATAACGAAAAATTTTATTCTGTCTATAGGGGAAACCATTATTCTGTGGTAATATTTTCATGTCATTTTCGGCTTGATCCGAAGAACTCATTTAAATCATTTGCTTAATAGGGGTGTGAAGCCATGAAACTTTTTGACAAGGTTGCCAATCCACGCGAGATTCGTCGCAAACTGGGTATGAATCAGCAGGAGTTCTGGACCAAGATTGGTGTGGCACAGAGTGGCGGGTCACGCTATGAGAGCGGCCGGGATATGCCCAAGCCGGTGCGCGAGTTGCTGCGCCTGGTGCATATGGAGCATGTCGATCTGACCAAGGTCAAGCGCGAAGATTTCGAGATTGTGGAATATATGAAGCAGTCTCATGCCGATCTTTATAAAAGCATGAAGAAAGCTGTGCGTTCTACCCACAAGGCTGGAGAAGCACATTAAGCGCTGCTTTTTGTCTCCAGCCCCAGCGCCCTGATATCTGCGGCCAAGGCGTCGATCCAGTTTTGGGTCAGGGGCGTCAGCCGAGGCGCGTCAGCCTGCATGGAAGGGCGAGCCAGGCCGTACAGCAACACCCCTCGCAACGGGATGCCGAGATCCATGGCGTGTGACAGAAATCCCAGATAGGCTTCGCGTTCGCTTGCCTCCGGCGGTTGGCCGTCGAGGGCAAAAACCGCAGTCTGAATCCAGGTGGGGCACAGACTGGCCGCGGTACGCAGGTTGGCCATGACTGTTTCAGGTTTCTGGCGGCTATGATTAATGCGCAATCGCCCTTCTGGAGTGGCGCTATCCAGTTTGAACCAGATTTCCCCATTCAGGCTTTCCATTCGCTTGAGACCTCTGCGCACGTTTGGCCGGTGCACAAGGCTGCCATTTGTGATCAAGATCAGTTTGATGTGGCCGGTGAGGCTGAATTCACCCATGATTTTCGCTACCAGTTCGATCACCTGTTCGAACTCCGTAGCGCTGGTCGGTTCGCCATTGCCGGAAAGCGCGATGTCTTTCAGGCGCCGCGCTTCGGGGGCTAAATGCCCGGCCATGAAGTTGCCGTGCAGCAACTCCTTCAGAAACTCACGCAGTTCCTTCTCCAGCAGGGGCAGATCAACGGGCGGCGCGCTGCCACGCTGCAGATCCGGCACCTGGCAATAAATGCAGCGCCAGTTGCAGGCGTTGTTGGGGTTCAGGTTGATGCCCAGGGATATTCCACCAGATCGACGCGAGATAACCGGATATACATAGGTCAGTCCGGCGCTGTCGCGGCTGTGGTCGTGTGTGCTGAGAGGTGTCGTGCGCTGAGTCATGAGACGATTGAACCACTGAACGCCGCCTCGGGCAAGAATGCTATAATCAACGACCTTTTCGGAGCGCGCTATTTCATGCTGATTACCCGCAGACTGGAGTTCGATGCCGGCCATCGCATCCCCAACCACAACAGCCAGTGCCGGCATCTTCATGGTCATCGTTATGCGATCGAGATTACCCTGTCGGGTCAGATTATTGATATCGAGGGCCTGTCCGAAAAGGGAATGGTGATGGATTTCTCCGAAGTAAAAGCCATCGCTCAAGAGGTCGTGGTCAAGCAGTGGGATCATGCCTTTCTGGCTTACCAGGGGGACATCGAGGTCGTGGATTTTCTTGCAGGCTTGCCTGGACACAAGACGGTGATCCTGGACGTGGTACCTACAGCGGAAAATCTTGCCGAGACTGCGTTTCGCATGCTTGACGAGGCCTACGTTGATCGCTACGCCAACCACCTTCGCCTGGAACAGGTGCGCTTGTACGAAACCCCAAACAACTGGGCGGATGCGCGGCGTCAGGCTTGAATTTTTGCCCTGGGTCTGCCCCGCGCGTTATAGCGGTCATGGCATCCGTGCTATTCTCAAGATCAGTCAAGACACCCTTTGCGTCTATCGCGCAGCCGCACCAGGATGCAAGTATTTCATGATGCTAAAATCGATATTTCTGTTTTTCTCCCTGTGCCTGTTTTCTTTGACGAATGCGGCAGCCAGCAGCGCTGATGATGAATTTCTCGCGGGACGCGATGCATTTCGAAAGGGGGATGCCGCGCGCCTGAATCTGGCAGCAAAACGTCTTGGGAATCATCCCCTGGCACCTTATCTGAATTATTACCAGCTTCTGATGCGTCTCAAGCTTGCCAGTGCGGCAGAGGTGCGGGGCTTTATTGCGGCCGATGCGGATTCATACCTAGCAGGCAGGTTGCGTGCCGACTGGCTGAAAATTCTGGGGAAGCAGCAGAATTGGGCGCTATTCCTGGAAGAGTATCCCTTGCTGAATGCCAACAATGATGCAGAGCTTTCCTGTTTTGCCTTGCAGGCCAGGTTGCAGCGCGGAGATGCGGATGTATTTCAGGAGGGCCGAAAACAATGGTTGAGCGGGACGGAAACTGCCGCCTCGTGCCGGCCGGTGTTTGAGGCCATGATGGCCGCAGAAGAGTTGAGGGGGGAGGATGTCTGGGCTCGCATCCGGCTTGCGCTGGAGCTGGGGAACATCAGCGTGGCACGGCAGTCGGCAGAGGATTTGCCCGTGGCGCAAAAACCTGGTTTCGGTGCAGTGGAAAAGGTAGCTGATAATCCACAATGGTTTCTGGATGCGGTGGGCGCCACTCCTCAAGGCCGTGCCGAGCGGGAACTGACGATGTTTGCCATTTATCGTCTGGCACGCAGCCAGCCAATGGCTGCGCTGCCTTACTGGAACCGGCTGCAGCCTCAGTTCAGCCCGGAGGAGCAGCGTTATGTTTGGGGGCAGATGGCTTTTCATGCTGCGCGCCGGCATGAGCCTGTCGCAATGCAGTGGTTCCGTGAAGCGGGTGATACGCCCATGAACGAGCTCCAGCTGACATGGCGCGTTCGTGCGGCCTTGCGGGCGCAGGACTGGCCGCAGGTGTTGTCCGGGATTGCGGCGATGCCCGAGGCTATGCAGAACCAGGGCGCCTGGCGTTACTGGAAGGCTCGCGGGCTCAAGACTGGCGGCAAGACGGGCGATGCCAATGCGATTCTGGCGCCCCTGTCGCTCGAGCATAATTTTTATGGTCAGATGGCGCTTGAGGAGCTGGGTGCGGTCGTCAGCAATCCGCATCCCACCTATGAAACCAGTGAGGAGGATATCCGCGAAGTCAGGGCGATTCCAGGCATCCAGCGTGCGCTGGCTCTCTACCGGCTCGACCAGAGAACCGAGGCAAATCGTGAATGGATGTGGTCGAGCCGAAATTTCGGTGATGCGCAACTACTGGCAGCCGCAGAACTGGCAAAGCGCAACAATTGGCTTGATCGTGCCATCAATACCGCCGACAAAACCCGGAGTCTGCATGATTTCAGTCTGCGCTATCCGGCGCCTCACCGCGAATTGATGCAGGTTTATGCCCAGGAACACGGGCTGGATGAGGCATGGGTGTATGGCCTGATCCGGCAGGAAAGCCGTTTCGTGCAGCAGGCGCGCTCCAGCGTGGGCGCTTCCGGCCTGATGCAACTGATGCCGGCAACGGCCAAATGGATTGCCGGCCGGATGGGCATGAAGCATTTTCGCCAGAGCCTGGTCAACCAGATCGATACCAATATTTCCTTTGGTACCTATTATCTGAGGTATGTACTCGATACCAATGATGGCCAGCCGGTGCTTGCCACGGCATCCTACAACGCAGGGCCAACGCGCGCACGGCGCTGGAAGGATGAGAAAGCCCTGGAGGGCGCAATTTACGCTGAATCCATCCCATTCTCGGAAACCCGTGGATATGTCCAGAAGGTCATGAGCAATGCCAGTTATTATGCGAATCGCTTTGAGCGCCAGGTCGTAACCCTGAGGCAGCGCCTGGGGACGATTGCGGGGAAGGGCGCTAATAACGAATGCCAGAATCCGGATGAGCGGAGCCCTTCCTGCGATCCGTGACGGACAATGGGTATCAGGCTAGAATCCTTATTATAAAAACCCGGTTTGGACATGATGACATTTCGAATGGCGATCAGAACCGGGGTGGGCATTTTCTCAAGAAAGCGGTAATAACGTTATGAATATCAAGAAGATCTGTATCCTGGGCGGTGGTGGTTTTGTTGGCACCCATCTGGTGAACAAGCTGGAAATGGCGGGGTATGCGGTTCGCGTTCTGACCAGCAAGCGCGATCATGCCAAGAATATTTCTGTCCTGCCCACGGTGGAAGTGGTCGAAACCAACATTTTTGACCCATCTGAATTAAATCGCCATTTTTCCGGCATGGATGCCGTGATTAATCTGGTGGGTATGCTGCATGAGAATAAAACCAGCCGGGTGGGCAAACCCATGGCACGGCGCGGGGGTTTCCAGGAAGTGCATGTGGAGCTGCCACGCAAGATTGTTGACGCTTGCGCGGCTTCGGGAATCAAGCGGCTGTTGCATATGAGCGCACTCAATGCCGATCCCAATGGGCCGAGCGCCTATCTTCGATCCAAGGGCTTGGGCGAGGCTATTGTGCGTGATGCCGGCATGCGGCTCAACGAAAATGAAAACTGGTACCTCAACGGGCCAAAATCTGCGAATGGCCATGGATTGGCTGTGACCGTGTTCCGGCCTTCCGTCATTTTCGGGCGCGAGGACAGCTTTATCAATATGTTTGCCGGCTTGCTGAAAATTGCACCGGTGCTGCCGCTGGCCAGCCCGGACGTGAAGTTTCAGCCGGTGCATGTCGATGACGTAGCTCAGGCTTTTGTGGCGAGCATCAATAACCAGGCCACTTTTGGGCGCGCCTATGATTTGTGTGGCCCCAAGGTTTACACTTTGCGCGAACTGGTCGATCTGGTTGCAAAACTGACTGGCCGTAACCGCAAGATCATCAATCTTTGCCCGCAATTGTCTTATCTGATGGCATTGCTGATGGAATGGATGCCGGGCCCCAGGCTGATGACGCGCGACAACTATTACTCGATGCAGGTTGATGCCGTTTGCACCTGCGAATTTCCGAAGATTTTTGATATCAAGCCCAGTGCTTTGGAAGCCGTGGCGCCGGATTATCTTTCCCAATCGCATTGCTATCAGGGCTTTCGCTCTGCGGCAGGCCGCTGATTCGCAATGCAGGTCTACCAGGTCGGCGGTGCGGTGCGCGACGAACTGCTTGGCCTGCCGGTGCAGGACCGGGATTATGTAGTGGTGGGCGCCACCCCCGAGGAGATGGCGAAGCTGGGATTCAGGCCGGTGGGCAAGGATTTTCCGGTTTTTCTTCACCCCCGGACCCATGAGGAATATGCCCTTGCCCGTACCGAGCGCAAGACGGCCAGGGGTTACAAGGGTTTCCAGGTGCATGCCGAGCCGGAAGTGACCCTGGAGCAGGATCTTGCCCGGCGCGATCTAACCATCAATGCCATTGCCCGGGATGACGCGGGCGGCATCATTGACCCCTATCATGGCGTGAGTGATATCCGGGCGGGTATTCTGCGTCACGTCAGCCAGGCCTTTGTCGAAGATCCCGTGCGGATTTTGCGCGTGGCACGCTTCGCGGCGCGTTTCTGGCAATTCTCCATTGCACCTGAAACACTTGAATTGATGCGGGAAATGGTCAGGAATGGTGAGGTAGATGCACTGGTTCCCGAACGGGTGTGGCAGGAACTCGCCAAGGGCCTGATGGAACGCCAGCCGTCGCGCATGTTCCATGTGCTGCGTGAATGCGGAGCCCTGGCGCGCATCCTGCCCGAACTCGACTGCTTGTTCGGGGTGCCCCAGCCAGCCCAGTATCATCCGGAAATCGATACCGGCATCCATGTCATGATGGTGCTTGACTGTACGGCTTCCCGCGCATATCCGCTGGAGGTTCGCTTTGCCGCACTGACGCATGATCTTGGCAAGGGCACGACGCCTCGGGCAGAATGGCCGCGCCATATTGCACATGAGCAGCGCGGCTCCGCACTGATCAAGCCGCTGTGCGAACGCCTGAGAGTGCCCAATGCGTGCCGTGACCTGGCGCTGGTGACGGCACGCTTTCACGGCATGGTTCATCGTGCCGAGGAGTTGCGGGCTGAAACGCTGTTGAAACTCCTTCATGACACCGATGCGCTACGCCAGCCTCAGCGTTTCGAACTTTTTCTGCAGGCATGCGAGGCTGATTTCTGTGGCCGGGCAGGCTTCGAACAACAGGATTTCCTGCCGGCGGATGTGCTGCGCCGCGGGCTTGGCGTTGTTTCCGCAGTGGATGCCGGGGCGGTGGCAAAGCAATGCGCGGACCCGGACCAGATTCGGGACCATGTGTATCAGGCGCGTCTGACAGCACTCAGGCAATGGCGGCAGAAGTCTCACCCGAATCGAGCATAAACTCGTTAAAATAGAAATGCTTTCGACTGAATTTACCCCCTAATCCGGAATTTTCCTGATCATGCAAACTCTAGGCCAATCCCCCTCCAAGCGCATGCGCCGTATGCGGCGTGATGATTTCTCCCGCCGCCTGATGCGCGAAAACCAACTCAGCAGTGCTGATCTGATTTATCCGGTTTTCGTGCTGGATGGAAGTGACCGAATTGAAGCAGTGGCCTCAATGCCGGGAGTTGAGCGCAAGACGCTGGACCACCTGTTGCGCCAGGCCGAGCAGTGCCTGGAACTGGGCGTGCCGGCGCTGGCAATCTTCCCCGTTATTGATGCCGGGCTGAAAAGCCTTGACGCGGCGGAAGCCTATAACCCGGACGGCCTCGTGCCGCGTGTGGTAGGGGCTTTGAAACAGCGCTTCCCGGAATTGGGCGTGATTACCGATATCGCGCTGGACCCGTACACCAGCCACGGCCAGGATGGCTTGATTGATGCGGACGGCTATGTCCTGAACGATGAAACAGTGGCGGTTCTGGCACGTCAGGCGCTGGTTCATGCCGCCGCCGGCGCGGATGTGGTTGCGCCCTCGGACATGATGGACGGCCGCATTGGTGCAGTACGGGCGGCGCTGGACGCGGAGCAATTCATCCATACCCGCATTCTGGCCTACTCGGCCAAATATGCCTCCAGTTTTTACGGGCCGTTTCGCGATGCGGTGGGCTCGTCCGCCAACCTGGGCGGCGGCAACAAATACACTTACCAGATGGACCCGGCCAACAGCGATGAGGCCTTGTGGGAGGTGGGGCTGGATCTGGCTGAAGGGGCGGACATGGTGATGGTCAAGCCGGGCATGCCTTATCTGGACATCGTGCGGCGCTTGAAGGATGAGTTCAAGGCGCCTACCTTCGTCTATCAGGTCAGTGGTGAATATGCCATGCTCAAGGCTGCCGCCCAGAATGGCTGGCTGAATGAGAGGGCCTGCGTGCTGGAATCGTTGCTGGCGTTCAAGCGCGCCGGGGCGGATGGAATTCTGACTTATTTTGCCCTGGATGCGGCGCGCTGGCTGAAAGAGGGCTGAACTGCATTAGCGCTAGGAACTATGGCGAAAGAATGGAACGGCGTTCGCGGTCCAGTTTGATGATGTAACGCTGGATCATGGCTTGCTGGCTTGAGTGAAGGTTAATAAACATGCAGCCGGCCCGGTGAATTTTTGAGCCGTTCTTCATCGTGATTTCCTGTTCATTGCGAATCTCGATGTTTGTGGTGACAGTTCCCATGTCTGGCAAAATGATACGGCAGGCGTTGAAGTTGTCGCCTATTTCAAGCTGCAGGTGTTCCCTGTAATGTGTAATCGCAATGCCTCCGAGGCTGATGTCGGCAATGATGGCATCAATCATGCCCTTGCCCTGCTTGGGCATTGAGCATTTGAGAGGGTTGATTACCGGCGTGGCAAGGCGGTAATACTCGCGCCGTTGCAGTTTCAGGAGTTCGCCGGGAAGAGTCGCCCTGAAGGCGAGGCGGCCAAGATACTCGATCTGCTGCATGCGGCCAGTCACGAATTGCACCTTTACCTTATCCTGTGTGGTGACCAGGATAATCTTGTCGCTTTCCAGTATCCGTTTGTTGATCAGTTCATTGGCGCCATAGTCGAAGATCACCGCACCATTGTCTGAATCGACATCGATAATGGAGGTCAGGAGAAAATCCTGCCCCTGATTGAAATATGCGGTGACAAGTTCATTCTTGTGCTGGAGCGCACGCAGGATGTAGATAATCTCCATCCTGGAATGAATCATGTAGTTGCTGACATCAGGGACAGCTTCGGTTTTCAGGGGGGGCTGGTTTGCCATCCGATTATCTGTGTGCTTGATTTTTGGTTCAGACCGGATCTTGAACCCATTTGTTTGAAATTCACTGTAACGCCATCATTTTGCCTGATAATGTTGATGCTTTCCAGCGAAGGCTCGTGATTAGAGTTCTGGATCAGTATCCACTATCAGGAGTGCTTCCACTTGCTTGATTTTTGCCCGCTCCAGAGGCTTGCCTTCTGCCGGGTCGTTCGCTGACCTGCGCAAATCCTCGCTTGCGAAAACTGCCAGTCTGATCTCACCCGTTTCGCCCTGAAGTGTAAAGGATGGAACCGAGACGGCGTCATCGTTCAGCCTGAAGCGTTTTTCTCCCGTTTCGTAGGGCATGTTGCGGTTGAGCAAAAATAGCTCGACTTCCTTGGCATTGTCGGTGAAGAGATGGAGGTTGATATCTGAATGGCGTGTGGCGGTGCCTGACAGTACTGAACCGGTCAAGTAAGGATTGAAGCGTTCCAGCAGGTGCATGGTACTCAGCGCCTCGGTTCGCAATCGCTTCAATCGGAGTGCCTGCTCATCTTTCTGATACAAGCCCTGGTGCAAGCGCAGGGCTTGCTGCACTTCGGCATTGGAGGGAAGGCTGTGGGTGTCCGCTGCTCCTAGCTGGCGTGCCGCCTTGCGCTTGGCCAGGGCGTAGTCCTGAATGCCGTCCTCCGCGATCATCGGGCCGCGGCTTGTGCGATTAATTCGCGCATTTGACGGTGCTGTTGGTTGTGGTTCTTGAGCATGCTGTGGGTGGTTGTTGTTGTTGTTGTTCGCACGATGCACGGGCGGTTAGAACAGTTGATCCTTGATTTCTTCGGTACTCTTGCCACCCATGATGTTGCCTGATTCGTCGCCCCATGTATCCCACATGCTCTGAGCAGGGGGAGGGAATTCCTGATAGAAAAATTCAGGCATGCCGGTATCGTCAATCTGGCCGTTTTGCGGGTTGATCTTGATGATGCTGATACCTTCCGGTACGGGGTGCTCGCTCTCCGGAACGTTCTTTAATGCTTTCCCCATGTAACTGACCCAGATTGGCAAGGCTGCATGTCCACCTGTTTCGTTGCCGCCAAGTGAACGCGGGCGATCAAACCCGATCCAGGCAACCGCAACCTGTTTGGAATTGAAACCGCAAAACCAGGCATCAATCTGATCATTGGTTGTGCCGGTTTTGCCTGCCAGGTCATGGCGACCCAGTTGCATGGCCTTGGTGGCAGTGCCCTGGCGAACCACGTCCTGCATCAGGCTGGTCATGATAAAGGCGTTGCGTGGGTCAATCACGCGCTCTGCCGATTCTCCCGCGCGCGTGGGCTTGCTCTGGGCGAGTATTTTTCCACGGGAATCAACGATTCGGTCAATGAAATAGGGCTGGATGCGATAACCTCCATTTGCAAAAATGGAATAACCCGCCACCATCTGCAGCGGTGTGACAGAACCGGCACCCAGAGCCATGGTGAGATAAGGGGGGTGCTGAGCAGCATCAAAACCAAAGCGGGTGATGTAATCCTGGGCATATTCTGGCGTGATGGATTGCAGGATGCGGATGGAAACCAGATTTTTGGATTTGGTCAGGGCGGTGCGCAGCCTGATGGGGCCAGCATAAGCACCATCGAAATTTTTGGGCTCCCACGGCTCGCCAGCACTTCCGCCTGGCAGGGAAAGCGGGGCGTCGTTGATTATCGTGGCCGGGGTAAAGCCCTTTTCCAGCGCGGCAGAATAGATGAAGGGCTTAAAGCTTGATCCTGGCTGGCGCCACGCCTGGGTAACATGATTGAACTTGTTGCGAGTGAAGTCAAAACCGCCCGCCATGGACAATATGGCGCCATCTTGAGGGTCAACCGAGACCAGAGCGGCTTCCACCTGGGGTAGTTGTGTAATCTGCCACTGTCTTTTGCTGTCACGAATGACCCTGATGATTGATCCACGGCGAATACGTTGTTTGTTTTCCGCATTGGCTACCAGATGTTTTTGTGCGAAGCGCAAGCCATCCCCGCTGATTTCGATTTTTTCCGCTTCCTTGTTGTAGGCCAGAATTTTTTTGGGACTTGCATCAATCACAATGGCAGGTTCCAGACCGGAAACGACGTCCAGGTCTTCAAGCGCCTTCTCTGCGACTTCTCCTGTGGAAGCCCCATTTTTTTGTATATCCATGAAGCCTTCATGGCCACGGTAGCCATGACGCCGGTCATAATCCAGGACGCCTTGACGCAATGCTTGGTTGGCGGCTTCCTGATCAGCACGGCGCAGAGTGGTATAGACTTTTAGCCCGCTGCTGTAGATTTGATCCTGGTAGCGTTCAAACAGGTTCTGGCGAACCAGCTCGGCGATGTGATCGGCGCTGACTTCAGCGGTTTGCGCATCGTGTTTTATGCGCAGAGGTTGTTGCAGCGCGGCCTGAAATTCGCTGTCCTTGATAAAGTGCAAGTGATGCATACGCTTCAGAACATATTGCTGACGAATTTTGGCGCGCTTGGGGTTAATCACCGGGTTGTAGCGTGAAGGTGCTTTGGGGAGGCCGGCGAGCATGGCCGATTCGGCTACACTCAGTTGGGCAAGGGGTTTCCCAAAATAAAGCTGAGACGCTGCGGCGAAACCATATGAGCGCTGTCCAAGGTAAATCTGGTTGATATAGAGTTCCAGAATCTGGTCTTTGGTGAGGTTGTGTTCGATTTTCATTGCCAGCATCACTTCGCTCAGTTTGCGAGTCAGAGTCTTTTCGCTGGAGAGGAAAAAATTACGCGCAACCTGCATGGTGATTGTGCTTGCGCCTTCGCGCGCACCGCCAGCGGTAAGGTTGGCTATGGCGGCGCGCACCACGCCCATGTAGTCAATTCCGCCGTGCTGGTAAAATCGATCATCCTCGGCGGCAAGAATCGCCTGGCGCATCGTGTTGGGAACGTCCTGGATTTTTATCAGTGCACGCCGCTCCTCCCCGAATTCGCCAATCAGCGCTCCATCAGCGGTATAAATTCGGAGCGGTATTTTGGGGCGGTAGTCGGTCAGAATTTCCAGGGAAGGTAACTGGGGGTAAATCAAACTGACAATCAGCGCGGCCAAAGCTGCCACTAACAGGCCACTTGCGAGCACTACAAAAAGTGCGTAGCGCCACCAACGGAGGATCATAATTGAAATGTTCTATAATATTGGGCATAAAGTAAGTATATTGATTATAGATGTTAATCCTTAGAAAAAGAAAACTCGCACAAAATTTGTTTACACTGTCTAAAGTTGCTGATAGCATTTAATGTAAATTATACGTATCGGTTTATAACTGGGCCATGCGGAAGGGGAAATTTACTTGCGATTCGATTTTCTGGAAGCCAAGTCGCCGCCACTCATTGGGGTAGACATCAGTTCCTCTTCGGTCAAGATGGTCGAGCTTGCGGAAGCGGGGAAGGATCTTTACCGCGTTGAGCGTTATGCAATCGAGTTGCTGCCGAAGGATTCGGTCGTGGATGGCAATATCGTTAACCTGGAGGTGGTTGGCGAAACAGTCAGGCGTGCATGGAAGAAGATGGGAACGCGTATCAAGCACGTTGCCCTGGCTCTCCCTTCGGCAGCCGTCATCACCAAAAAGATTGTGGTTCAGGCTGGATTGCGTGATCAGGAACTTGAGTTTCAGGTCGAAACAGAAGCAAACCAGTACATTCCTTTTGCGTTGGATGAGGTGAATCTGGATTTCCAGATTATCGGTCCAAACCCAAATAATCCAGAGGAGGTCGAGCTCCTGATCGCGGCATCACGCAAGGAAAAGGTGGATGATCGGGTTGCGACTGCAGAGGCGGCTGGACTCAAGCCGCTTGTGATGGATATTGAGTCCTATGCTACTCAGTTGGCATATGACATGATTGCACGGCAACTTCCAGGGGGTGGCCGAGGACAAACCGTTGCCATTGTTGATATAGGCGCGGCCATGACGCACATTAACGTCTTGCACGACAATCAGTCCGTGTATTTACGTGAGCAGAGCTTTGGCGGAAATCACCTGACTCAAGAAATTCAGCGCCGCTACAGTTTGTCGGCGGAAGAGGCGGATATTGCCAAGCGCCAAGGTGGTTTGCCCGATACCTACGAACCGGAAACGCTTCAGCCATTCATGGATACGCTGGCTCTGGAAGTGGCGCGGGCGTTGCAGTTTTTCTTTTCTTCTACCCAGTTCAATCGGGTGGATCACATTCTCCTTGCGGGTGGTTGTGCCATGATTCAGGGCTTGGATGAGATCGTGGCAAGTCGTACCCAAGTCAGTACCATGATTGCTAACCCTTTCGCAAATATGGCGCTGTCTTCCCGCATTAAACCCAAACAACTGACTGCCGACGCACCAGCCTTGATGATCGCGTGCGGATTGGCTTTGCGGAGATTTGATTCATGACAGTCCGCATCAATCTTCTTCCGCATCGCGAACAAAAACGAGCCGCTCGTCAGCAGCAATTTATTGTACTTGCTGCTCTTACCTTGGGGCTTGGTGCTGTTATAGCGGTGGCAGGGCACTCCTATTTTGGCGCAAAGATATCCAACCAGGAGGGGCGCAATGCATTCCTGAATGCTGAAATTGCCAAACTGGACAAGGAGATCGAAGAAATCAAGGTGCTCAAGGAAAAAACGACAGCACTCCTGGAGCGCAAGAAAGTCGTTGAAACCCTTCAGGCAAATCGTTCTCAGGTGGTGCATCTTCTTGATCAGTTGGTTCGGCAGTTGCCCGATGGCGTCTATTTGAAATCTATCGAGCAGAAAGATAATGTTGTCAACTTGGTCGGCTACGCACAGTCCAACGCGCGAGTCGCTTCGTTAATGCGCAATCTGGATTCATCGGAATGGCTTGAAGATCCGCGTTTGATAGAGACTAAGGCCGTCATGCTGAATAGTTTGCGGGTCAGTGAATTTTCTCTGAACATCAAGCTTATGCCGCCCAAGCCAGCAGAAGGTGTTGACGAGCAAAAAACTTCGCCTTCAAACAACAAGGATAAGAAGGCATGAACCTTGATGAACTGAAAACCCTGAATATTAAAGATGTTGGCGGCTGGCCTGTTCTACCTAAAGTGGCTGCGCTGGCGGTGCTTTTGGTTGCGGTCGTATTTGCGAGTTATTGGTTTGACTGGAGCGGACAATTGGAGCAATTGGAAACAGTTCGCCAGGAAGAATCAAAACTGCGCGAAACTTTCCTGGCTAAAAAGAAACAGGCCATTAATCTGGATACCTACCGTCAACAACTCAAAGAGATCGACCAGGCTTTTGGAGCGCTTTTGAAGCAGCTGCCAAATAAATCCGAAATGGATGCTTTGCTGGTGGATATCAACCAAGCGGGTTTGGGTCGGGGGCTTGAGTTTGAGTTGTTTAAACCTGCTGCGAGTGAATCTGTCACAGAATTTTATGCAGAGTTACCGGTTACGATCAAGGTGACGGGCGCCTACCACGACCTGGGAAATTTTGCCAGCGATATTGCCCAGATGCCGAGAATTGTGACGCTGAATGATGTCAAAATAAACGTGGCTAAAGATGGTAGGTTGGCGATGGATGGCGTTGCTAAAACTTATCGTTATCTGGATGAAGAAGAAGTAAGTGCACAGAAGAAAACGGCAGTTGACGCCAAGAAAAAGGCGGGGGGGGCGAAGTGATGAGATGGATGGTCATAGCCGCCTTATTGGTGGGAATAGTTGGTTGCGGAGATCAGCATGATGATCTTGACCAATTTGTGCGTGAGGGTGGTCAGGGTATGAGAGGCAAGGTTGACCCCTTGCCAGAGGTCAAGCCCTATGAGCCCTTTGCTTACACGGTTTTTGAACTTCCAGAGCCATTCAAACCACGGAAGTTGAAGGCTTCAACTAACGTCGGGGGTGGTGGCGGGCTTCAGCCTGATTTAAATCGCCGGAAGGAGCCCCTCGAATCCTATGAGTTGGAAAAACTCAAGATGGTGGGTACATTGCAACAGAATAAATTGATGTATGCCTTGATTAAAGCCCCAGACAATAGCCTTCATCGCGTAAAAAACGGAAATCATTTGGGCGTAAATTTTGGCAAGGTCACCAGTGTGACCGAATCGGAAGTTCAAGTGACTGAAGTTATTGAGGATAGCTCGGGCGAATGGAGCGAAAAGCAAAGCAGTGTCACCCTGGTCGAGGAATCGGCTACAGGTCAACAGAAGAACTAGAGGGCGCCATGACGACAGCGAAATTAATGATTAAACCCATGATCCGTATGGCCTGCGCTGTACTTTTCTCAGTCACGGCTATGGTTGCTGGTGCCGACAATGAGGCAAGAGAGGCGACAAATGCGCAAAATAACATTAAAGATATTTCCTACTCGGCATTGCAGGGTGGCAAGGTTGAAGTCAAGGTAACTCTAAAGCAGCCTTTGTCTTCTCCTCCGGCGGGTTTCACAACTAACAACCCTCCGCGTATCGCACTCGATTTTCCCGGAACAACCAATGCTTTGGGCAAAAACTCTATAGAAGTGGGCGAAGGTACGCTTCGCACCATGAATATTGTTCAAGCCGGCAATCGGACACGCTTGGTCCTGAATCTGGCAAAGCCAGTAGGTTATGAAACTCGCATGGATGGTAATTCTCTGATCGTCTCGCTGCATGGAACTGCAACCTCGGTATCAACAACCAATGAAACAACTCGTTTTGCTGAGGCGGGTGCGGGGTGGGTGTGCAAAAACACACTGTCAATGAGATTGATTTCCGCCGTGGGAATAATGGTGAAGGTCGCGTTGTAGTTGGCCTTTCAGATTCGACGACTGGAATAGATATTCGCAAGCAAGGGAATAGTCTGATTGTTGATTTCCTGGATTCCGCTGTACCAAAAAGCCAAGAACGCAAACTGGATGTTGCTGATTTTGGAACCCCAGTTCGCATGTTGTCCACCTCGAGCCAGGGCAAGAATGTGCGGATGGTAATTGAGCCACAAGGCCAATGGGAATATTCCGCGTATCAGGCAGACAGGCAGTTTATTGTGGATGTTAAAAAAATTGTCGAAGATCCAAATAAAATGGTTCCTGGAAGCAAGCAAGGCTACGGAGGGGAAAAACTCTCGCTGAATTTCCAGAACGTGGAAGTGCGTACGGTACTGCAAGTCATCGCGGATTTTACCAATCTGAATATTATCACCAGCGATTCAGTTTCTGGTTCCCTGACATTACGTCTGAAAGATGTTCCATGGGATCAGGCTTTGGACATCATTCTTAACGCCAAGGGTCTCGACAAGCGCAAAAACGGCAATGTTGTCTGGATAGCGCCGCGTGACGAACTGGCGGTCAAGGAAAAAGCTGAACTGGAAGCAAAACTGCAAATAACGGAGCTTGAACCTCTTCAAACGGAGTATTACGCGCTTAACTATTTAAGGGCGGACCGAGCCAAGCAAATGCTTAATGGAGAAAGCAGCACTCTGATGGATAGCGCTGGAGATGCGACTTGCGCTCCTGCAGCAACGGGGCTGAAAAGCGTAACTCCGAGTGCCGGAGGTGGAGGTGGTAGCGGTGGTGGTGGTTCCAGCGGCGCCCAAAGAATATTATCGAAACGGGGAAGCGCCTTGTTTGATTTGAAGACCAACATGCTGATTGTTAATGATATTCCCGGCAAGCACGAGGAAATTCGCCGCTTGATGACCGTGATCGACGTGCCGGCCAAGCAAGTCATGATTGAAGCGCGCGTGGTGCTGGCCAATGATACTTTCGGCAAGCAACTGGGTGTTCGCCTCGGTGGTCAGTTGGGCAAAACAGTTGGAGACTATCGAGTTGGGATGTCGCAGAATCTTAGTAATTCCACGATTATTGCAAATAACTATCCATCAAGCTGGGTAAGCGGATCAATAACCGGTGCTGTTAGCTCGACGGGCGCAGTTACGGAGACTTATACGCCTTCATCAATTCTTGGTGGTACAGGCAATTCGAACGTCAACCTGGGTGTTTCAAACCCGGCTGGTGCACTTGCATTTACCCTGATGAATCTGGGTACGGGTAACCTGATCAGCCTGGAGTTGTCCGCTCTGGAAGCGGATGGCCGTGGAAACGTAATTTCCAACCCTCGGGTCATGACCTCCAACCAGCGGCCTGCGGCAATCGTACAGGGCGTTCAGATACCAGTGGTAACCCCGGGGTCGGCAAACAGTCCGGCCACCACGACATTCAAGGATGTGTTGCTGTGCTTGCTGGTGAACCCGCAAGTGCTGAACAATGATTCCATCCTGCTGGATGTGGAGGTCACCAAGGACACCCCGGGAGAATATACACCTGATGGGAACAACAGGGCGGTCAACATTAGCAGGGTGAAGACGCAAGTTCTGGTAAATAACGGCGAAACGGCTGTGCTGGGTGGCATATTTACACAGGCTACCCAGAATGACGTACAGAAAGTGCCACTGTTTGGCGACCTTCCTGTCGTTGGAAACTTGTTCCGGCATACAACAAAAAGCGAAGACAAGCGAGAGCTCATGATCTTCATCACGCCTCGCATAATGAAAGAAAGCCTTAATATTCAGTAAGGGTTTAGGGAGGTCTCAAGTAAAAACCCTCGCAAAACAGCGAGGGTTTTTTTATGTTCAACAAAATATGGGAATTTATAGCTAGCTGTTGCGCGTTAACGCAAAATTGCCCTCGGCCTCTTGGTCCGGCGAGAACCATGCCAGCTTGCTTTGCAAGCCGACCACCTTGCCCACAATAATCAGGGTTGGCGGCTTGAGTTGTGCATCTGTGGCCAACTGAGGAAGTGAATTCAGAGTACCCGTAACAACTTTCTGGCTCGGCGTGGTTCCTTGCTGAACTATGGCTGCGGGAGTGTCAGGGGAGAGTCCATGCGCAACCAGTTGCTTGCATAGAACCGGGAGTCCAAGTAATCCCATGTATATCACAACAGTCTGATTCGGTCTGGCCAGCATTTCCCAGTCCAGATTCATGGTCCCATCCTTGAGATGTCCGGTCACGAATACACATGCCTGAGCATAATTACGATGAGTTAGAGGTATGCCGGCATAAGAAGAAACGCCTGATGCAGCCGTGATGCCTGGCACCACCTGAAACGGGATGTGATTCGCAGTCAGGGTTTCGATTTCCTCGCCGCCTCGTCCAAAGATGAAGGGGTCGCCTCCCTTAAGACGGAGTACTCGCTTGCCTTCCTTGGCCAGTTTGACCAGCAATTCATTTATTTCTTCCTGCCGCATGGCGTGGTTGGCTCGCTGCTTTCCTACGAATATGCGATCGGCATCGCGACGAGTCATTTCCAGCACCGGAGGCGTGACCAGGTTGTCATAAACGACAACATCAGCCTGCTGCATCAGGCGCAAGGCGCGGAATGTCAGTAGATCAGGATTGCCGGGGCCACCGCCAACAAGATAGACCTCTCCCTGTGGTTGTGTGTCACTTGAGCTGGACTCGACTGCTTTTGACAGTGCGGCGCTGGCTTGTTCCTCGCGGCCAGCAAAAACCATTTCCGCAATGGGTCCTTGAAAAATATTTTCCCAGAATATCCTTCTTTGGCTGGGTTCCGTGAAGTGCTCTTTAACTTTCCCGCGGAATTTCTCTGCCAGCGTAGCGAGGCGGCCATAGGTTCCTGGAATCAGTGTTTCAAGGCGGGCACGAAGCAAGCGCGCCAGTACAGGAGAGGAGCCGCCGGTAGAAACGGCAACTATTACTGGTGAACGGTCAATGACAGACGGCATGATGAAAGAGCAGTAATCCGGGTCATCTACGACATTGACTGGCAGGCGATGGGCCTTGGCAACTTCTGAAACCTGCTTGTTGACTTCTCTGTCATCGGTAGCCGCAATCACTACAATGGCTTCTTGCAGATGCGCAGGAGCGAAACGTGACTGGACGTAATGAATCTCACCGCTTTCGGACTGCCGCTTCAGGGTGGGGCACAGTTCAGGGGCTACTACTGTAACCTTCCCCCCAGCATTTAACAGCATTGAAACCTTACGGGCAGCCACGTCACCTCCGCCTATGACGGCGCAGGTTTTGCCTTTGATGTCTAAAAAAACAGGTAGAAATTCCATAAAAAATCCGTTAAAAAATCGGTAAAAGCGGCCGCCTAATTTGCAGAAATAAGTGGCGCGTTGGAAAGTTTGTGTTCAACCGCAAAGATTGCTGCTTCGACTCGCGAAGTCAAGTTGAGCTTGGAAAGAATGTGGCGAACGTGAAGTTTTACCGTATCGTGGCTGATGTCCAATTGCCGGGCAATGACTTTGTTGCTTTCGCCCAGGGCAAGGTGAGAGAGAATCTCGCGTTCGCGCTGGGTCAGTAGATCGAGCAGGGATGAGGGCTGGGTGGCGGGCTGGTTATTCTGCAACAGGCCTACCAGCTTCATTGTCATGGATGGCGCAACTACGGTCTCTCCCCTTGCGGCTCTAACTATGGCATCTACAACATCATCCGGTTCCATGTCCTTGAGAAGATACCCCCGTGCGCCGGCGCGCAATGCGTTGGCAAGATCGTCCTCGGCGTTACTGACTGTCAAAACAAGGGTGGGGATAGTATTGCCATCCTGCTGAAGCTGACGCAGAAGACTTAACCCATCTTCAGGTTGCATGTGAAGATCCGTAACCATGACATCCGGCTTGAGTTCCATAAGTAACTTGCGGGCATCCACGGCGCTTCCCGCAACACCCGCTACGCTGATCAGTTCGTTGCGCTTCAGAAGTTCGGCAAGCCCCTTCCGGAATAAGGTGTGGTCATCTACCAGAAGCACGCGCAGCGTCATTGCGGGCTTTCCTTCCTGATGGCTGGAAAGGTTAGCAATACTCGAGTGCCCCGATCCTGAAGTTTCTCGACGGTTACGTTGCCTCTCAAGCGCTGTGCACGCTCGCGCATGATGCTCATGCCAAAATGCATGTCCTTGTCTGGATCCCTTTTGTTCGAGACGCCAATCCCGTCATCTTCGATGCAGACCCAATACTGATTGTTGCCGTCAAGCCCAAGCGTAAGACTGACGTCCTGTGCCTGTGAATGCTTTTGAATATTTGCAAGCGCTTCCTGAACAATATGAAAAACTTGAACCTCTTGGTCTGGCGAGAGGTTGAGATCGGGCGTCATGTTGGAAAAATTGATAAAAATCCCGGTTTTCTTGAAGAAGCCATTTACCATATCCTGCAATGCATGCAGTAAACCTCGCGGATCCATGCGATTGCGAAAATGGGTGAGTAATTCGCGTAACCCGGAATAAGCAGTATCCACGGCCTCACTGACATCATCCAGATATTTGGCGGAACTTTCAGAGTCCGACTGGGCCATGGAGTCTTGCAGCAGGGCAAGTCTCATTTTCATGTAAGCCAGTGTTTGGGCGAGCGAATCATGCAATTCATTCGCCAGCATCTGACGTTCATTCATCAGGGTAATACGCATATTCTCGCGGGTAAGACGGGCATTTTCCAGCGCCATGCCCAGATGCTCGCTGATCGAATCGAATAGTAATGCAACGTCTTCCGGCACTGGAGTATCGCTGGCCATGAATAGGTTATAGACGCCAAGAACTTTCCCCTGGTGACGTAATGGAACTGCAATGATATGTTTGCAGCGTGAGCCGAAATAACTGTGAGAGGTTCGCTCGGAGCAGAAGTGTACATTGGCGCTATGACGGTGAGACCGCTTCCGTGTGGCCTCCCCGCACAAGCCGCATTCCAGTTCGACAAACTGTTCATGCTCCACCAATTCTGCGGGTAATCCGATTGAGCCTACCAGGCGCAAATGTGAGCCATCTGCTGTCAATATCCGGACGGCACCGGCATCCGCGCCAGCGAGTTTAACCATGGTGCCAAGAAATCGCTCAAGTAATCCTTCAAGATTATTTTCTGTAGAAAGGCTGGTGGCGATCTCGGATAGCACTCGCAAGGCTGGAATCTTGTAACTTCCAATTGCGGGTTCCAGATTGGAGGGTGGGAACGGGGCGGTATTCATCACCTGATTTATGGGTAAAAGTTGAATGATGTAGTAGGTTATTTTAACCTGATTGCGATTTGAAACAAATTGCTTACCTGAATCACATGTTCCATGGGGTTGGAGTGCTGCGGAGTCTGGATAATATGGAAGTCTTCGAGACCATCCGCAACGATCCTTCAATTGTACCTTAAATCTGTGCTTCTTCAGAATGACAGATATCCCGCATGGCGGAGCGAATAAAATCTTCAGGTGTAGAATGGCGTGGCGATTAAACTTGACTTGCCATGTTGTTTTGAGATTAAATTACGGCCTTCGCGTGGCCTCGTGCTTTTGAGGTCACTAGGCGATGGCCAAGTAGCTCAGTCGGTAGAGCAGAGGATTGAAAATCCTTGTGTCGGTGGTTCGATTCCGCCCTTGGCCACCAGGATTTAAAAAAATGCCCTGCCAAGCGCAGGGCATTTTTTTGTCGTGAACATTGGAAATGGCCGGGATGTATCGCCATACTGGCTGAAAGCAGCATGTATGGCTTAAATTCGGCGAGAGCCGTTGAGTGGCGGAAGGTGTGAGATTCGAACTCACGGAAGCCTTACGACTTCGCCGGTTTTCAAGTTCTGCGAGTTTAATAACAAAAACAAACAGATATGTAATTCTTTCTCCGCAATAGTCCTCAAATAAAGTACATGGAATGCCTATTCAGCCTTGCGTTGTAATTAAGATGCGGAGAAGTTTTCCCATTCATTTTTGTTGAAATGATGGCACTTCGTTGAGTGGAAAAACACCATGCCATGCTTTTTCATTACACCAAATCTGGTTGACTTCAGCTTGCTCGGAAATCGTCGTCAATACTCTGCGCGTCACTTTTGCGAGTGACCCATACCGATTGCCGAGAGAAGTTAAATTCCGGGGGGGAAAGTTTACGATTGCTTCCGTTCACTCGCTTCCTTCGGCTGACCTGCACGAGACGGAGTGCTGCTGTCTTCCAGAAGAATTGAGATATCCACGCCCAACGCCATGGCAAGTCGCTCCAGTCCGTCAATGGAAATGTTTGTGACGCAGCGTTCGAGTTGCGATACATACGTTCGGTGAAAGTCCGCAAGCTCCGCCATTCCCTCCTGGCTTAGACCACGTTCCATTCTCAACCGGCGAATATTTTCGGCGATGCGTCGGCGAGCATCTTTGCTTGTCTGATTTTCCGTACCCATAGTACGGAGAAGAGTGACTCTCTACGGTATTTGTATCTACAGCTCATGACTCTACTGTTTATAAATCTCTATGTTTTTGTATAATGGCAATCCCATTTGAATATTCTTTCGTCATCTCGCAGGCACTGGAGAGGCACATATAAATTACTCTGGGAGAATCATGAAACAGCAACGCTTCGCGCTGGCGCTAGCATTGTCTTTCGCAGCGCTACCGGTCCTCGCGCAAAACTTTATCACCGAAATATCGGGATCTACCTACCGCGAAAAGACCGTCTATGCGGTCTATGATCTGCGTGGATCGAATCTCAATGTCGAGGCCATCGAGACGGCGGTTCTGGACGCTATCAAGCTGTATGCCCGCAACGCCCGTGCGCAGCAGGGCATCCCACCTTCTTCTTATCCGGCATACCCTGCACAGATGACTATGGGACAGAGTCAGAGCGGCGGACCAAAGCCGGATTGCGCTGGCGAAATATTTTCCATCGAGGGCGTCGATTCATCGATGGCGAAGTACGGTGAAACCACCTATCACCGCGCTTGCCTGTTTCCTTATGCTAATGGCTACCGGCTCAATTACTTTGCGATCTTCGGCATGCAGTCCGGTGTCGGAAACCCTAACCCGAACGTCCTTGCCGCCATGCTCGGGCGGACGATGGCTGGTGCGGTCGGACTTGGAAATGGGAATAGCAGTAACTTCATCAACAAGATACTTGACAGGATAGAGGGTAACCTCAAGAGGAACGGGTACGAAGCCAAGCTCGTGCAACTGCATCCCAAGGCGATGGAAGGCCGAGTCGTTATGCAGGATGATGTGTCTCCGCCCCCGATTGCGGCTACGCCGTCTCCTGCTTTGCAGCAACAGCCCATTTCTGGAAATTCGACGCCATCAAGGGGTGCACCTGTGACTGCCGGAATCGGTGGCGCCCAACAGAATTTGCCGCCGGAACTGGTCCAACTGCGCGAAGTTATGATGAGGCAATCGGAAGCCGCCCGCAGGCAGATGGGTATTGCCGACCAGCCCGTAGTTGGCGGGCAGAGCGGCGTTCGAGGATTGACGCCTACGGATGCACGCAAGGAACTGACGGCGATGGGGCTTCAGTATTTCAGCCAGGAGCAGTTCGTTGCAGCTATCCAGCGCGGCGACACCTTGGCGGTCGAACTGTTCGTGGCCGGCACTGGCGTGGACATCAATGCCGGCGAACCGGGCAAAACGCCGCTTGCAGTAGCAGACAGCGCTGGGCGGCAGGAGATTGCGGCATTGTTGAGAGGCCGAGGGGCGAGATGAATACTAGCCTAATGAACACTGCGACACACTTCCGATCAATCGCAAGCCTGAATGCGCGGCCCTAATAAGAAGCAAGAGAGGAAATCATGAAGAAAACTGTTATGTGTACCTTGCGCGGCATGGCACTTGCGTTAGGATTTATTTCCGCCCACGCTATCGCAGTCACTGATGCTGTCGTAGCTGCTTCTGAAACAACGGCAGCCAAGAAATTCTTAGAAGAATTTTATAACGCTGCGTCCATAGCGAAAGCCTGCAAATATAGAGAAGACGCCATATATTTGTACTACTCTACAGAATATGCTCGGTTGATTCGCCATGAGGCCATAGTTCCAACGCTTGATCCGGAAGTCAACGTCGAAGTTGGGATTGCCATGGCAACTGCAAAAACCTACGCCACTCAACGCACTGAAGGTAGAAAATTCACAGCAGAACAGTGTGGAAACGTGAGAAAAGCGATCGACGAAAGGGTGCCCAGAGGTTACGACAGGCCATAATCACCCCACCACACTTTCTCGCGGCAGAAAGCCACGTTGGCCAGAGCGTGAATATTCATACGCAATCACACTCGCCCATATTCATGCAGCTGCAAAACTCCTTGGTCAGCTAATAAGCGTTTCCATCGTCGCTAAGTCAAACTTGATCAAATGAACTAGTCAGCTAGTCTCTGATTAGAAAGTGATCTTGGGTCGCTCGATCCAAACGCCTCAGTTCCATACCGATTTTTCGTATGGAGCGCGCCATGTCAAAGCAGTGTGCAGCCTGCGGCCGATTCTTTCGGCCATGTCCTCAAGTTCCCAATCAAATCTACTGCTCGGCACACGAATGCCAGCGTCAGCGCCGTCGGCGCTGGCAGCGTGAGAAGTTGCTAACAGACCCTGACTATCGAGACAATCAATCCCGCTCTAACAAGAATTGGGCTACCGAAAATCCTGGCTATTGGCGAAAATACCGGGATGAAAACCCCGATTATGTAGATAGCAATCGAAAAAAGCAGCAGACACGCAATCAGAAGCGGCAAGTGGCTCCAATTGCAAAGATGGACGTGTCAGCGCCAGCATTCCTTCCACCATCAGGGCGATACCGGCTAACGCCCGTGTTGGACGATGGGATTGTAAAGATGGATGCGTGGATCGTTGAAATCAACGTACTGTCGTCGATTTGCGGCGATTCGCCGGGTGATTGCAAAGAGAGGACGTGATCGGCAAGGCGGGGCATGCCTGTTAAATTCGCAGGTGCGCGCTCTCGGTATGCCGCGCATTGGATCCCGACACCTCGTCTGTGCATGGCACACTCACAACTGCCTGTCACGATACGAAGCCCGACTCCCGAGAGCAAGAAATCCACTCATCAGGGGGGTGATCTGGGCATGCCAGAAGAACAACAAACGAGCGATGGAGGCCAGGTCCAGGTATCCCTCTTCCGCGCCGCCGAGTATGTGCGGATGTCCACCGAGCACCAGCAGTACTCGACCGAGAATCAGGGCGACAAGATTCGCGAGTATGCGGCCCGACGTGGGATCGAGATCGTCAAGACCTACGCCGACGCGGGCAAGAGCGGACTGCGCATCGATGGGCGGCAGGCCTTACAACAGCTGATCAAGGATGTCGAGACATGTACGGCGGACTTCCAGATCATCCTGGTCTACGATGTCAGCCGCTGGGGGCGCTTCCAAGACGCTGATGAGAGCGCCTACTACGAGTACATTTGCCGCCGCGCCGGCATTCAGGTCGCCTACTGTGCCGAGCAGTTCGAGAATGACGGCTCACCGGTCTCCACCATCGTCAAAGGCGTCAAACGAGCGATGGCCGGCGAGTACAGCCGGGAATTGTCCACCAAGGTGTTCGCTGGGCAGTGCCGGTTGATTGAGCTGGGATTCCGCCAGGGCGGCCCGGCTGGCTACGGCCTGCGCCGAACTCTGGTCGACCAGCATGGTTCGATCAAGAGTGAGCTCACACGAGGCGAGCACAAGAGCCTGCAGACTGACCGCGTCATCCTGATGCCTGGCCCCGAGGATGAAATCCAAATCGTCGATCTGATCTACCGCTGGTTCATCGACGAGGGACTGGTGGAATCGGCTATTGCAGCGCGCCTTAATGGCATGAAAGTGCGCACCGACCTCGACCGGGAATGGACGCGCGCCACTGTTCACGAGGTGCTGACCAACGAGAAGTACATCGGAAACAACGTCTACAACCGCATCTCGTTCAAGCTCAAGAAGACCCGGGTAGTGAACGCCCCGGACATGTGGATCAAGAAGGAAGCTGCATTCGAGCCCATCGTCCAGCCCGATCTGTTCTTCACCGCGCAGGGCATGATCCGGGCGCGCGCCCGGCGCTACACCGATGAGGAGTTGATTGAGCGCCTGCGCAATCTCTATGAGAACAAGGGGATTCTCTCTGGCCTGATCATCGACGAAACGGAGAGCATGCCGTCAGCTTCAGTCTACGTTCATCGCTTCGGTAGCCTGATTCGCGCCTATCAAATTGTGGGTTTTACCCCCGACAGCGACTACCGCTATCTGGAGGTCAATCGATTTCTGCGCCAGCTTCACCCCGAGATCGTCACCCAGACCGAGGCCCGGATTGCCGCCATTGGTGGCGTAGTCGTTCGCGATCCGGCCACCGACATCCTGCGCGTCAATGACGAGTTCAGCGTGTCGCTGGTGCTCGCCCGCTGCCAGACCCATGACAGCGGCAGCCATCGATGGAAAGTGAGATTCGACGCCAGCCTATGCCCAGACATCACGGTTGCTGTGCGTCTTGATCATGCCAATCGTGTGGCCCTGGACTACTACCTCCTCCCCCGGCTGGATTTTGGACAACCCAGAATCAGTCTCGCCGACCAGAACGCAATTGAGTTCGACTGCTATCGATTTGACACTCTGGACTACCTCTATGGAATGTCCGCACGCTCGCGACTCAGGAGGGCCGCATGACACCTCAGCATCGCTATAGCGAAGTACGGATGATTCCTGTCGACCGGATCGACATCCTGAATCCCCGCGACCGAAACAAACGAGTCTTCGAGGAGATCGTCGACAACATAAAAACCATTGGCCTAAAAAAGCCTATTACTGTTACCCCTCGCACCGGGAATGATATGGCCGAGCGCTATTTGCTGGTTTGCGGCGAGGGTCGTCTCAACGCTTTCCGGTCCTTGGGTGAGGCCGCTATTCCGGCACTGGTGGTCACAGTCAGTGACGAAGACGCATTTATCATGAGTTTGGCTGAGAACATTGCCCGTCGCCAATGCCGTCCGCTGGAAATTTTGGCGGGCATCAAGCAACTGCGTGACAAAGGCTACAGTACAAAAGACATTGCCACCAAGACTGGGCTTACAGCTCAGTACGTTGTAGGCATCCTGACTTTGCTCCAGCAGGGCGAAGAACGTTTGCTGATCGCCGTCGAGAAGGGGCGCATACCGCTCAATGCCGCTTTGACCATTGTCGGAGCCGGTGACGATGACAAGGCTATACAGGTGGCGATGCAGGATGCTTATGAATCCGGCAAGTTGCGCGGCAGGCAATTAATGGAGGTGCGCAGGATTATTGAGCGTCGGCAGACCTTGGGCCGCTCAGTTGCGCGGGCCACTCCACGCAAAATGGCCGATATTTCAACCTCCAGCCTCGTCCGCACTTACCAGCGAGAAGTCGAGCGGCAGAAAATCACAGTAAAAAAAGCCGAATTCACCCAGCAGCGCTTGCTGTTCGTCGTCAGTGCGTTGCGCCAGCTTTTCGCGGACGAGAACTTTATCAACCTGCTACGCGCAGAGGGGCTGGATACTTTGCCGGAATATCTCGCCAATCGAGTTTGGTCCGGTGGGAGCACAGCATGACCAACGTTTCGCTCGGTTTCGTCCCGGATACAATGTCGGTGCAGTTGGATCAGATTCTTCCATCGCGCAAAACGCCGGCCGGCCTCATCACATCGGTCAAATTCAAACAGATTCGTTCCTCAATTGAGGATGTCGGACTGATCGAGCCTCTGTCCGTTACGGCGGCGAATATGAGCTCCAGCCAATACCTGCTGTTAGATGGGCATGTGCGCCTGATCGCGCTCATGGATTTGGGCTACGAGGAAGCTCCATGCCTGATTGCCACCGATGATGAGTCTTACACTTACAACAGTCGCATCAACCGGCTTTCGACCATCCAGGAGCATTTCATGATTCGTCGCGCCATCGAACAGGGCGTGTCAAAAGAACGCCTGGCCAGGGCACTCAGTGTCGATATCAGCCAAATCATCAAAAAGATAAATTTACTGGAGGGAATTTGCCCCGAAGCGACTGATCTTCTGAAGGATAGACAGTTTTCGGCTGATATTTCTCGCGTAATAAGAAAAATGAAGCCAACCAGGCAAGTCGAATGTGTGGAACTGATGGTTTCCGCCAACAATATTACTGTTGCCTATGCTGAGGCACTGCTGGTGGCCACACCTGCTGAGATGCTGATTGATGGAAAGAAACCGCAGAAGCTGACTGGCGTCACACAAGAGCAAATGTCACGCATGGAGCGAGAAATGGCGAACTTGCAAGGGCAATACAAACTGGTTGAGCAGACCTATGCGGAGGACGTACTCAATCTGGTGCTGGCAAGGGGTTACTTGGCCAAGTTGCTGGACAACCAGTCTGTCGCTCGATTTATCAAACAAAGACGGCCGGAAGTATTGGAGCATTTTGCAGTCATTGTCGAAGCGACTTCTCTCGATTAATCGATCTGAACATATACGTCAGTCTCGGCACTGATGGAGTCTGCGATATAGGCCATTTTCATAAAATTGGCCTATATTCTGCATCTAAATGGGAGATAATCCCATCCGAATACTTGAGATCGATAGGCCCGTTTTTGTCTTCACAAACAGTTACTCTAAGCCAGCTAGAATCCCACCTCTGGGAGTCCGCCAACATCCTGCGTGGCCCGGTGGACGCGGCTGATTTCAAGACCTACATTTTTCCACTGCTGTTCTTCAAACGTATTTGCGATGTATGGGACGACGAATACGCCGAGATCGTTGCAGACACAGGCGATGCCGAACTTGCCTTGTTCCCTGAATCCCACCGCTTTCAGATTCCTGACGACTGCCACTGGAATGACGTGCGTGCCGTGGCCACAAATGTGGGCAACGCACTGCAACGTGCCATGCGCGAGATTGAAAAAGCCAACCCTGATACCCTCTATGGTGTATTCGGCGATGCCCAGTGGACCAACAAGGATCGTCTATCTGATCCGCTCCTGAAAGACCTCATTGAGCACTTCTCCAGGCTGCCGCTGGGCAACCACAACGTCACCTCGGACTTGCTTGGCGACGCCTACGAATACCTCATCAAGAAATTCGCCGACGCCACCAACAAGAAGGCCGGTGAGTTCTATACCCCGCGCAGCGTGGTTCGGCTGATGATCGAGATGCTCGATCCCCGGGAGGGCGAGACCATCTACGACCCGGCCTGCGGTACCGGCGGCATGCTGCTCGCTGCCGTCCAGCACGTGAAGGAACTGCACGGTGACGTGAAGCGCCTGTGGGGCAAGCTCTACGGCCAGGAAAAAAACCTCACCACCTCGTCCATCGCCCGCATGAACCTTTTCCTGCACGGCATCGAGGACTTCCAGATCGTGCGAGGCGACACCCTGCGTAACCCGGCCTTCTTCGATGGCGACCGCCTCGCCAACTTCGACTGCGTCATCGCCAATCCGCCATTCTCACTGGAAAAATGGGGCGAGGAACAATGGATCAATGACCCATTCGGCCGTAACTTCGCTGGCCTGCCGCCTTCCAGTAGCGGGGATTTCGCCTGGGTGCAGCACATGGTCAAATCGATGGCCGAGGTTAAAGGGCGCATGGCCGTTGTGCTGCCGCAGGGCGCGCTATTCCGCAAAGGCGCTGAAGGCAGCATTCGCCAGAAGCTGCTGGAGATGGATCTGGTAGAAGCCGTCATCGGTTTGGCACCGAACCTTTTTTACGGCACCGGCCTCGCTGCGTGCATTCTGGTGCTGCGGAAGAAGAAGCCGGCCCAACGATGCAAAAAGGTCGTGATCGCTGATGCTTCGCGCCTGTTCCGGCGTGGACGGGCACAGAATTACCTGGAGCCTGAGCACGCGCTGGAAATCCAGCGCTGGTTCGAAAATTTTGAGGACGTGCAGGACGCCGTGCGCATCGTCAGTCTCGACGACATCAAGGCCGAGGACTGGACTCTCAATATTTCCCGCTACGTGCTGCCGCCATTGCAGGAGGACATTCCGCCCCTGCCGGAAGCCATTGCCGCATTCAAGGATGCACTCACCCGCTGCCGCGAAGCCGAGGATCGCCTCGCTAAAGTAATGACCGAGGGAGGCTGGCTGCAATGAGCGCCCGGATCACCCAACAAGAATTGGAAAGTTATCTCTGGGGCGCCGCTGTCCTGCTGCGCGGCCTCATCGACGCTGGTGACTACAAGCAGTTCATCTTCCCGCTGCTGTTCTTCAAGCGCATCTCGGATATCTGGGAAGAGGAATACCAAGCCGCGTTGGCCGATTCAGGTAGCGATCTCTCCTATGCAGAGTTTGCCGAAAACCACCGCTTCCAAATCCCCGAAGGCGCGCACTGGAAGGATGTACGCCAGTCACCGAAAAATGTCGGCATGGCCATCCAGACGGCCCTACGCCAACTGGAGGCTGCCAACCCTGACCTGCTTGCCGGCATCTTCGGCGATGCGCCCTGGACCAACCGCGAGCGCCTGCCCGACGAAACCCTCAAGAATCTGATCGAGCACTTCTCGACCCAGACGCTTTCGGTTGCCAATGTGCCCGAGGACGAACTCGGCAACGCCTACGAATTCCTCATCAAGAAGTTCGCCGACGACTCCGGCCACACCGCCGCCGAGTTCTACACCAACCGCACCGTCGTCCACTTGATGACACAACTGCTCACGCCCCAAGCCGGCGAGTCGATCTACGACCCCACTTGCGGCACCGGCGGCATGTTGATTTCGGCACTGGCCGAGGTCAAGCGTAGCGGCGGCGAATACCGCACCCTCAAGCTCTACGGCCAGGAGCGCAATCTCATCACCTCCGGCATCGCGCGGATGAACTTGTTCCTGCATGGCGTCGAGGACTTTCAGATCATCCGGGGCGACACCCTGGCCGATCCCAAGCATATCGAAGGCGACCGCCTGCGCAAGTTCGACGTGATCCTGGCCAATCCGCCTTATTCCATCAAGCAATGGGATCGCACGGCGTGGGAGAAGGACAAGTGGGGCCGCAATTTCCTCGGCACCCCACCCCAGGGCCGAGCCGACTATGCCTTTCAGCAGCACATCCTGGCCAGCCTCAGTGACAAGGGCCGCTGCGCCGTTCTCTGGCCGCACGGCGTGCTATTCCGTAACGAAGAACAAACCATGCGCGCCAAGATGGTCGAGCTGGACTGGGTAGAGGCCGTGATCGGCCTCGGACCGAACCTGTTCTACAATTCACCTATGGAATCCTGCATTGTCGTCTGCAACCGCCGCAAACCAGCTGCTCGCAAGGGCAAGGTGTTGTTCATCGATGCCTTGAGCGAGGTGACGCGGGAACGGGCGCAAAGCTTTCTCACACCCAAGCACCAGGATCGCATCCTGCAAGTTTTCCAGGCCTTTACTGCCGAGGCAGGCTTCTCCGAGGTGGCGACCGCGAAGCAAATTGTTGCCAACGGCGCGAATCTGTCGATTCCGCTGTATGTGAAACGGAACACCACGACAACCAATGCCGATGGAACCGCACACGCGACACTGTGTGCAACCTGGGCGCAGTGGCAAACGGATGGCAGGGCATTCTGGCAACAGATGGATAGCCTGGTGGAAACGCTGGATGGATTAGTTACCGACCGGCCTCAATAGAAAATGCGGTGGGCGCAATTAAATTATTTACCTAGTAGGTAAATTTATATAGAATGGCGAGGTTCACTTGGAGATTCACTTCAAGGACAAAAAGATTCGAGAGTTATGTGAGAAGCGAGCTGTCGCCGAGAAAAAACTCGGTGCAGTTTGTGCGCGCAAATTAAGGACACGGCTGGATGACTTGGATGCGGCAGGCCGGGTAACTGATTTAACTGCGGGCAATCCCCATCCACTTAAAGGAGATCGTTCGGGCCAGTTTGCTCTCGATTTAGCAGGTGGTTGGCGGCTTGTGTTCGCTCCCGACCATGATCCTTGTCCCGTTCGCGATGATCTGTCCATTGACTGGTCACAGGTCACAATCATCTGCATCGAATTTATTGGAGACTACCATGAATGATTTGGCAGCCCCATTCGCACCTGACTGGGTTTCACCACCGGGTGACACCCTTCTCGACATCATCGAAGAACGTGACTGGACCCAGGCCGAGTTGGCGCAACGATTAGGCTATACCACCAAGCATGTTAACCAGCTCATCAAGGGCAAGGTTCCGCTCACTGAAGATGCCGCCATTCGACTGGAACGTGTAGTGGGTAGCACCGTTGGCTTCTGGCTGGCACGCGAAGCAAAATATCGTGAGCGCTGCGCTCGCCTCGAAGCAGCAGAGAAATTTACTGGTTGGATAGACTGGCTCGACCAGTTGCCAATTAAAGAATTGATGCATGCAGGTGCCATCGAGAAACGCCGTGTAGATGCAAAATCTAAACCTGGCCTGGTGGAATCGTGCCTGCGCTTTTTTGGCGTTGCCTCTCCTGAAGAGTGGCAGAGCCATTATGGTCAAATGCAGGCTGCATTTCGCCGTAGCAGAGAGGAGCAAAGCGATGTCGGCGCTATCTCTGCCTGGTTGCGTATGGGCGAGCAAGAAGCCGAAAAGCAAGATGGTCCGAAATATGACCGAGCTCGCTTTGAGGCGGCCCTCACTGAGATCCGCGCACTGACCAATCTTGATCCAGAAGAATTCCAGCCCCATTTGCACACCCTGTTCCGTCAGGCAGGCGTGGCTTTCGTTCTGGTTCCGGGCATCCCCAAAGCACATGTTAGTGGGGTTGCGCGGTGGCTCAATCCTCATCGTCCGTTAATCCAGCTCTCCCTGTATGGCAAAACCAACGACAAGTTCTGGTTTACCCTGTTTCACGAAGCAGCTCACGTCTTGCTGCATGCAAAAGAGAAAAAATCGGTTTATCTGGATGACCCGACTAAAGCGGGAGCGGATTCTGTGGAAGAGCGTGAAGCCAATGACTGGGCTGGAAATTTCTTAATCCCTGATCGCTTTGTACCTCAATTGATAGGTCTGCGCACTAAGGCAGCCGTATGTGATTTCGCAGGAAAAATTGGCATTCACCCTGGCATCGTGGTTGGCCGCCTCCAACATGATGGACTGATTGACCCATCTTGGATGAATGATTTGCGTGTGAGTTTTCGTTTTATAGCAGCCGAGTAGCATGCCTAAGGCTAATTGGCGCAAGGTCAAATTCGGAGAGGTAGTGCGCCTTTCCAAGACGCGCTGCCAAGATACGCTGACCGAGGGCTACGCGCGCTTTGTCGGGCTGGAACACCTGGAGCCTGGCGATCTTCGGATTCGTAGCTGGGGCAATGTGGCAGATGGGGTGACTTTCACCAGCATGTTTAAACCGGGGCAAGCGCTGGTATTTTCGCGGCACATCAATTCACTGATCGTAATGATGGCCTGTCTTGCAGCGGTACGGAGCGCCCGATGAAGCTTCAAAGTATCCGCTTATCAAACTTCCAGTGCTTTGGCCCTGAGCCAACTGAGCTGAGCCTTGAAGGCCTGACCTTTCTGATTGGGCCAAATGGCTCCGGCAAGACTGCCGCTATGCAGGCGCTGTGTCGCTTGTTTGCTTTTGACCCAACGTTGAGACGCATCCAAAAGGCTGATTTCCACGTTCCTCATGATGAGGTGGAGATACCGGACGAGCGAGACCTCTGGATCGAAGCCGATTTTCTGTTTCCAGAGCTGCTGGATGATGCCGGAGAGCACCCTACGATTCCCGCTCATTTTGGTCACATGCGTCTGGATGATGCGGAGGGCATTCCACGTGTTCGCTTTCGTCTCGATGCAAGCATGGGAGTGGCTGGAGATATCGAAGACACGCTTCGATATGTACTGGACTTAAATGAGGATGGTTCGCCCCTGACCATAGCGCCTGTTCCGCGTGCCGAGCGCAATAACATCCAGATTCACTACCTACCAGCAAGACGTGACCCAGCGGAGCACATCGCTTTCAGTACGAATGCCTTACTCGGCCGTTTGTTGCGGGCAGTGAATTGGGATGGTGAGCGGGAATCAATTAAGAGTTTGACCGACCAGATCAGCGAAAGCTTGGCTGGAAACGTATCAGTCGACTCACTCAGTAACAAACTGACCAGTGCCTGGAAGGGATTGCACAAAGGCAGCTATTTTGCTGACCCGTCGATCACCTTCATGGCAAGCGAAATCGAAGCGCTGCTGCGTCATCTGTCAGTATCGTTCTCGCCAGGCCACGACGAGAAATTGGTAGATTTCTCGCGGCTGAGTGATGGTCAGAAATCCATGCTCTATCTGTCATTGGTTCTTTCTTCCCAAGCCATAGGGCGTTCGGTACTCAGCGGAGAAGATGACACCTTCGACCCAGACAAACTTAAACCTGCCGTATTCACGCTTGTTGCGGTGGAAGAACCCGAGAACAGCCTTTCTCCACATTATCTGGGCCGCATTGTTTCTGCCTTAGCGAATTTAGTTGGCAAGGCTGATGCACAGGCGCTTATAGCCACCCATGCCCCGTCCATGCTGCGCCGTGTATCGCCAGAAAGCATTCGCTACTTGCGCCTGACGGAGACACGTCAAACACGGGTAACAGGGGTTGAAATGCCGCCAGCTGCACATGAGGCCCACAAGTTTGTTCGTGAGGCGGTACAGGCGTTTCCAGAGTTGTACTTCTCGCGATTGGTGGTACTTGGCGAGGGTGACAGCGAAGAAATAGTGCTCCCACGCATATTGAAAGCAAAAGGCGTCCCAGTCGATGAATCCGCCATCTCGGTCGTCCCGCTCGGTGGTAGGCACGTCAATCATTTCTGGCGTTTGCTTAGCGCGCTCAACATCCCATTCATTACGCTCCTGGATCTGGATCTGGCGAGACACCAAGGGGGATGGGGAAGAGTCCGTTATGTTGCCAACCAGCTTAAAACCTACTCACCTGGAATCATGTTTCCTTCGGTCGGCAAGATAGATGAGATCCCTGAGTGGAATAGCGCTGAATGGAAGTTACTCGAGGTCGAGTCAGATGCCAAATACGTCAACTACCTCAAAGAACTTGAGAGCCTAGGAGTCTTCTTTTCCTCTCCTTTGGATTTGGACTTTGCGATGGTTAAGTGTTTTCCTGTGGCGTACGAGCTTGATGAAGCCGATCGAGTTCTGCCAGAAGACAGCAAAATCAAAGCTGTTCTTGGTGACAGCTATCACGGTGTCGACCAATATTTAGAAGACGAGCAGAAGCTCTTCATCACCTACCAAAAACGTTTCAAGCTCGCCAGCAAACCGGCTGCCCACATCAACGCTCTCTCCAAACTGACGGACGAAGAATTGCTGGCAAACATGCCGCCTTCACTTGGCCGTCTCGCCGATGCTGTAATCACCAAGCTTGCGGAGTTGCCTGAATGATCAGGCAGGAAGACTGGCTGCCCGCCGATGGCCTAACTCTGGAGCCCAATGCACTACGAGCCGCCACTGAGGGCGAACGCTGCCTTGCCCTGACCGCTGGCCCAGGCGCAGGAAAGACTGAAATGCTCGCGCAACGTGCAGACTTCCTGTTGCGAACAGCCACCTGCCGCTATCCCAATCGCATCCTCGCCATTTCGTTCAAGGTCGATGCCAGTCGAAACCTGAAGGAACGGGTACGGCGAAGATGTGGCGCTGACCTTGCTGCCCGATTCGACAGCTACACCTTCCACGCTTTTGCAAAGCGCATCATCGACCGCTTTCGTCCGGTACTCACCGGGCATGACGCACTTGATCCAGACTACAAAATCGGCGATCGGAAGGTCACGCGTAGACAAATTGAATTCAGCGATCTCGTTCCCCTGGCGATTCAAATTCTCGAAACATCGCAGGTGGCCCGCAACGCAATCCGCAAGACGTATAGCGATGTCTTTTTGGATGAGTTTCAGGACTGCACCGACAAGCAATACGAACTGGTCAAGCTGGCGTTTCAAGGGACGTCGATTCGCTTGACTGCCGTGGGGGATATCAAAAAGATAATCATGGTCTGGGCTGGCGCGCTGGAGGGGGTCTTCTCGACCTTCGCCGCCGACTTCAATGCGGTCCCCCTGAATCTGTACCTCAACTTTCGCTCGAAGGCGCGACTCCTGCGTATGCAGAACGAGATTATTCGGGTTCTGGACCCCGCCGCCATGATGCCGGACGAGCAGATCGTCGGCGAAGAAGGAGAAATTTATGCTAGGGGTTTCGATACCAGCCAACAAGAGGCCGAGTACCTGGCCGACCTGATTGTAAGCTGGACGCGTGATGAGTGCATACCGCATTCAGAAATTGCCGTACTGGTATCAAAGCAACTCGATCTATATGCTGATCTGCTAATGGCCGAGCTTGGAAAGCGAGGCATACCCTACCGTAACGAGCAACAACTCCAGGATATCTCGATTGAACCGGTAGCAAGACTAATTGTTGATTACCTGTTGTCGCTATACGGCTCGCGAGAACCCGCAGCGTGGCTACGTCTGATGGATCAATTGATCCCGTTTGCCGACGATGCGGAGCAAGCCGATATGCGGCATGACTGGCAACGCTTCATCAAATCTGAATGCAAGGAAGCTGCAATACTCGATCTGATTGACGACAGGTGGCCAAACGGATGGATATTTGTTGAGAATTTCCTGAAGAAAGTGGGCATTAGCAACCTGACGGCATTGTCTCCAGATTACGAGCCCAAAGCTCGGCTTAAAGAAGTGATTCAGGAGACAAAGATACGGATCGAAGATCAACTCAAGGTCGAGCCTGATTTGTTAAAAGCCTTGGCCAGATTTTCAGATGACCGGGCAGTTCGCATTCTGACCATCCACAAGAGCAAGGGTTTGGAGTTCGACTCGGTGATTATCTTGGCCGTGGAGAATGAGATATTCTTTGGGAATCAAGACGAAAATCGTTGTGCTTTCTTCGTCGGCATATCACGAGCGAAGCGCCGCCTCGTACTGACATTCGCAAATCAGCGGCCTAGGCCGGCCGGGTGGACAAGGCGATGGAATGTCACTCGACATTCTCAAGACGAGTATCTTGGATATGCCGCGCCGTTTTTGAGCAATGAACCATGAATGATCCAAAGTTAAAACCCGGCTGGCGCAAGGTGAAGTTCGGCGACGTAGTGCGGCTATCCAAGTCGCGCTGTGCGGATCCATTGTCTGAGGGCTACGAGCGGTTTGTCGGCTTGGAACATCTGGAGCCCGGCGATCTGCGGATTCGCAGTTGGGGCAACGTGGCGGACGGGGTGACTTTCACTAGCGTGTTCAAGCCGGGGCAGGTGCTATTCGGCAAACGCCGCGCTTATCAGCGCAAGGTAGCGGTGGCTGATTTTTCAGGGGTATGTTCGGGTGATATATACGTGCTGGAGAGTTCGGACGCAAACGTTTTGCTGCCAGAGTTGTTGCCGTTCATTTGTCAGACCGATGCGTTTTTCGATCATGCAGTAGGCACATCGGCGGGCAGCCTGAGTCCGCGCACCAACTGGACGAGTCTGGCGGGTTTTGAGTTTTCACTTGCTCCACTATCAGAGCAAACAAGAATTGTTGAACTTCTGAAGGCCATTGAATACGCCAGTGCTGCGCATCAGAGCATTGGGGCATCAGCAGATCGGCTGATCCGTGCCTTGCTGAGTGATGTACTCAATCGCGAATGGCCAATTGTCGAACTTGGCTCGGTAGTGCATGGGACCCAATATGGTCTCTCAATCAACGCCGGATCGGACGGGCGATATCCGATGCTACGGATGATGAACCTCGAAGAGGGCCTCTGCGTTGAGAACGACATCAAATATGTAGATCTCAATGACAAGGATTTCGAATCTTATCGTCTTGTCCGTGGGGATGTGCTCTTCAATCGAACCAATAGCTACGAATTGGTCGGCAGGACTGGAGTGTACGAGCTCGAAGGCGATCACGTCTTCGCATCTTACTTGGTTCGAATCAAGACACTTCCTGAGAAACTCGAGCCACAGTTTCTCACGCTTTACTTGAACTCTGATTTCGGACGTCGACAAGTTCTTGCATATGCGACGAAGGCCGTGAGTCAGGCAAACGTCAACGCTAGCAATTTGCTTCGTGTTCAGTTACCGCTGCCGCCGCTGGATGAGCAACAACGGTTGCTGAACGAGATAGAGAAAGCAAAGTCGGCAGAAAAGGCTGCGCTTGCTCGGCGCTCCTCTTCTGAGGGAATGAAGAAACTACTGCTCGCAGAAATTGCAGGGAGGGATAAGTGAGTTCTTTCAATGAATCCAACACCGTCGAAGCTTACCTCCACGACCTGCTCTCCGGCCCGGCTAAGCCTGTCGCGGTCAACGTCGCTCAGGAGCCGGAAAGCAGTTACGGCCGCGCCCATAAAGGCCTCGGCTGGCGCCGTGTCGCCAGCGCCGACATTCCCCGACAGCCTCAGGAAGTGTTGGTCGAGCGCTGGGTCCGCGAGGCGCTGATTCGCCTCAACCCCGAAATCACCGCCCAGCCAGACCGAGCCGACGAGGTGCTCTACAAACTGCGCGCCGTCATTCTCTCAGTGCGCTCCGACGGTCTGATTCGCGCCAACGAGGAAATGACCGCCTGGCTGCGCGGCGAGCGTTCCATGCCTTTCGGCCAGAACAACGAACATGTGCCGGTGCGGTTGATTGACTTCGACAACCTTGATCAGAACCAGTACGTCGTCACTCAGCAATTCGTCTACCGCGCTGGCAGCGCCGAGCGCCGGGCTGATCTGGTATTGCTGGTCAATGGCCTACCGCTGGTGCTGATCGAGGCCAAGACGCCGACGCGCTCGGCGGTGAGTTGGGTCGATGGCGCGGTTCAGGTGCATGACGACTATGAGAAGTACGTGCCGGAACTGTTCGTCTGCAACGTGTTCTCGGTGGCCACCGAGGGCAAGGAATACCACTACGGTTCGCTCGGACTGCCGGTCAAGGACTGGGGGCCGTGGAATCTGGATGCGGATGGCGGCGACTCGCAGCGGCATCCTTTGCATGGTCTGAAGCTCGCCGCCGAAAGCATGTTGCGGCCCCATGTAGTGCTGGACATTCTCTTCAGTTTCACCCTGTTCGCCACCGACAAGAAGCAGCGCCGCATCAAGATCATCTGCCGTTACCAGCAATATGAAGCCGCGAACAAGATCGTCGAGCGAGTATTGGCCGGCTACCCGAAGAAGGGCCTGATCTGGCACTTCCAGGGTTCCGGCAAGTCGCTGCTGATGGTCTTCGCAGCGCAGAAGCTGCGCCTGCATCCCCGATTGAAAAATCCGACGGTGCTGATCGTGGTGGATCGCATCGACCTCGACACCCAGATCACCGGCACTTTCACTGGGGCCGATATCCCTAATCTGGAGAAGGCCGAGACACGCGACAAGCTGCAACAACTGCTGGCGCAGGACGTGCGCAAGATCATCATCACCACGATCTTCAAATTCGGCGAGGCCGATGGCGCACTCAACGAGCGCAGCAACATCATCGCCCTGGTGGACGAGGCGCACCGCACCCAGGAAGGCGACCTTGGCCGCAAGATGCGTGATGCGCTGCCGAATGCCTTCCTCTTCGGCCTGACTGGCACGCCAATCAATCGCTTCGACAAGAATACCTTCTACGCCTTCGGCGCCGACGAGGATACCAAGGGCTACATGAGCCGCTATGGCTTTGAGGAGTCAATCCGCGACGGGGCGACGCTGAAGCTGCACTTCGAGCCGCGCCTGGTGGATTTGCATATCGACAAGGCCGCCATTGACGCGGCGTTCAAGGAGATGACTGGCGGCCTCTCCGACCTGGACAAGGATAACCTCGGCAAGACCGCTGCCAAGATGGCTGTGCTGGTAAAGACGCCGGAGCGTATCCGGTACGTGTGTGAGGACATCGTCCGGCACTTCCAGAGCAAGGTGGAGCCGAATGGATTCAAGGGGCAGATCGTCACCTTTGATCGGGAATCATGCCTGCTCTACAAGACCGAACTGGACAAGCTTCTGCCGCCCGAGGCAAGCGATATCGTGATGACGGTGAATGCGAACGAGCCCCAATATAAGGCATTCTCGCGTAGCCGGGATGAAGACGAACGGCTGCTCGACCGCTTCCGCGACCCCAACGATCCGCTGAAACTGCTGATCGTCACGTCCAAGCTGCTCACCGGCTTCGACGCACCGATCTTGCAGGCCATGTATCTCGACAAGCCACTGCGCGACCACACGCTGTTGCAGGCCATCTGCCGTGTGAACCGAACCTACTCCGAACAGAAAACCCACGGTCTGATCGTAGACTACCTCGGTATCTTCGACGATGTGGCCAAGGCGCTGGAGTTTGATGATAAATCCATACTCTCTGTAGTCAGCAACATCCAGGAACTCATGGACCGGTTGCCGGAGGCGATGCAGAAATGCCTGGCTTTTTTCGCTGGTGTGGATCGCACGGTTGAGGGCTACGAAGGTCTGATCGCCGCCCAGCAATGCCTGCCCAACAACACGGTGCGCGATAACTTCGCTGGTGAATACAGCGTGCTCGGTAAGCTTTGGGAGGCGATTTCGCCCGATCCAATTCTCGGTCAGTACGAGAAGGACTACAAGTGGCTGTCGCAGGTGTATCAGTCGGTGCAGCCCTCCAGCGGCCACGGCAAGTTGATCTGGCATTCCCTCGGCGCGAAGACCATTGAGCTGATTCACCAGAACGTGCATGTCGATGCTGTGCGCGATGATCTTGATACGCTAGTGCTGGATGCCGATTTGCTTGAGGCGGTGCTATCCAACCCCGACCCGAGCAAGGCTAAGGAAATCGAGATCAAGGTGGCGCGGCGGCTGCGCAAGCATCTTGGCAACCCGAAATTCAAGGCGCTATCGGAACGGCTGGATGCTCTGCGGGATCGCTTCGAGTCTGGCGTATTGAATAGCGTGGAATTCCTCAAGCAACTACTCCAGATCGCCAAGGAAGTGTTGCAGGCCGAGAAGGAAATCCCTCCCGAGGAGGACGAGGATCGCGGCAAGGCAGCGCTGACCGAACTGTTCAACGAGGTAAAAACTGCCGAGACGCCAATCATGGTTGAGCGCGTGGTGGCGGATATCGACGAAATCGTGCGTTTGGTTCGCTTCCCCGGCTGGCAGGACACCCTGGCCGGTGAGCGCGAAATCAAGAAGGCGCTGCGCAAGGCGCTCTTCAAATATAAGCTGCACGCCGACGAGGAGCTGTTCGAGAAGGCTTACAGCTATATCCGGCAGTATTACTGAGCGAGCACTGATGCGGACCCTAGCGAGCTGCACACTGAGCTGATTTTAATGAACCGGCCAAGTATGACCCACAGCGCTGCCATACATATCGACTCATCTCGGAAAAGAATAATCTCGCAGTCGAGACGCGATCTGGAGTTCATCTGCAAGCAGATTCTTAGATTCTTGAAAATGCCGCACAAGCAGCTATTTGCGCATTATCGGAAGAATCGTCACGACGCTTTTTGCACTATCCCACACCCAGATGGAAAAGGGCAACTTCAATGCGGTTCACTTGCGTGGGAAAAGTTTGGCAAGCTTGCAGGACGCGTTATTGAATTCGAACCAACGCTGGTACAGCGAGCCAGCGAAGAGCGCGTAATGCAAGAAGTTATTGATGCTTTTGTGCAGCGAGTGCTGAGAGATCATCAAGAAATTGACCAAAAAACAGCAGAACAAATTCTGGTTGATGCCGCAGAAAAATCAACGCAATCACTCCAAATCACGGAACACTACCTCCCTTGCATACTGTTTCTCCATGGGAAACCTGATGAGTTCAGTATTGGTCCAATTACTTTCGTCAGAAGGAAGAAATTTTTTCAGGACAAAAAGCAAGTTCACCGAAGAAGCGTAGAAGCGGAGATTGCCTCTCATATAGAGCACGTAGATAAGCGTGTTGAACAAGGCTTTCCGCGCGAGCGGGCGGCCACAGTTGAACAGTCAAAATATCTAGTGAGAGGGCTTCATGCACGCGCAATTAAAACGTATCGTGGCTACCCTTGGATAGCTGAAGTGCGGATTATCAATTGCGACCATGAAGTTTCAGAAAAGCTTGCAGCAAAGGCTATAGAGACCGCACTTAATGTTATTCGTATCCTAATTGGGGCGGATCGTACCAGGCGACTGAGGTTGGCATGGTCGCGAGGAGATGCTTTACGGACAGCCGGTTTGTGGGCCGATGCACGGGGCGTGATTCATGCCCAAATCGGGTCGAGCAGTATCGGGCCAGTTGGGTTTGAGAACTGGTACGAAGCGTTGACTCAAGGAGGTGGGCATGAGCTACAAGTATTGGGATCAGCGCTAGCGCCACTTGTGGACCCTCATGAAATTACTCACTTACATGAGCGGTTCATTGATGCGATCAATTGGTTTGGAGATGCCGCTACTGACACAGAATCCACGGCTAGCGTGGTTAAGTATGTTTCTGCAATAGAGCGGCTACTTTTTGGGAAGTTTGACAGGGGTCACAAGACTGAATTCGCGAGCCGCATAAAAATATTATGTAATTTATTTGGTTATGAAGATGACGTGCAGGTATATGAAGACGCACTGCAAGTCTACAACGCACGCTCGGCACTGCTGCATGGAGATTTGTCCCCGAGAGATAAAAAGTCGCCAGAAATAGCCTTTCTGGCTGAAGAGCTGAGTCGACGTTGTATCTTATGTGCTGCCCAGCTATATCCAATGATGTTAATGGCATACGATAATCCGGGGCCTGACCGACTGGAATATGTTTTCAAAAAGATTGGGAAGGAAGGGCTTGATTGGCTTGCAAAGGAGGCTAATTATACAAAGGCCCCCCGATCTGCAGCCTCGGGTGAGGCTGCTGTTAACTGTGGTAGGTCCGATTTAACCTGACAGCCACACCCATTAAGCTTGGGGAGCATCAGATTGGGGCACGGCTACTACAGATGAGTACCTGGGTCGAACAGCCGATTTCGCCCCAGCCATGCCCGAAGGGTTGGCCGACTAACCCCAACCAGCTTGGCGATTGCAGTGCCGTTGATCCCCAGTTTCAAGTAGCGCTCAATCTCTACTCGCTTGACGTCAAGCTTGTAATTTTTGGCTATGGCGCCCTGTGGCCGGCCGAGTCGCTTACCAGAAGCCCTCCGCTTTGCCAGAGCCTCTTTTGTCCGCATAGATATGAAGTCACGCTCAATCTCGGCAGCGAGGCCAAGAATCGTCGCAGTAATCTTGGCCTGCATGGAATTGTCGAATCGCAGTCCATTCTTGACGACGATAAGTGAAATTTTCCGTTCAGCTGCAAGCTGGAGAATCTCCAGGACTTGCAGCGTCGAGCGTGCTAGGCGGCTGACCTCGGAAACGAGGATCACATCACCCTTGTCTGCAGTGGACAACAACTCTCCAATTTTCCGCGTCCGCCAGTCCACTCGGCCAGATGCCGTGTCTTCGAGGACAGCATCTGGATCAATTCCTTGCGCGTCGCAGTACTCAAAAATTCCATGCTTCTGGTTTTGCGCATCCTGAGCGTCGGTTGAAACCCTCAGATAGACATAAATTGCCATTTTTTCCTCCTCTGAAAAAAACTAACCATGTCAGGATTTAAATTTACCGAGGTGCGATAGGTTTTTCTGTTTTTTTGTTAGCCATGTATTGGGAAGAAGAAACGCTGGTTATTTTTTGCCAGCGTGGAGCTTTCGCTGCCCTTTACGGACGCCATACATCAATCTGTGTGTATTGATGAACAAACATCCATTGGTTTTTTCAAACACGACAGGTTGAGTTTGCTAACGTGGGCAACAGGAGAAAATATAAAATGACCGTTACTTCCAACGAATTTATTCAACTTGTCGTCAGTGCCATTGTCGGTGCTGGACTGGCTGTGCGAATGAGCCGGGAAGGCTTAAGCCTGTCCAATCCGGAGACCAGACGTGCAGCGTTCGAAACACTGATCTTCAATTTTTCTCTCTGGACTTGTGCCATCTGCCTGATTTTCAGCTAAGCGTCACCATTTTTACTGGCTCTGGTGCCAATGTCATTTACTCAACAAACGAATTACTGCCTAACAAGGAAGCTGATTTATTGAAGGTTCTTGCATAAGCAATTCTTCCTCCGAAACCAGAAGGGCGCCAACCATGTTATCAACCATTTCCAAAGTAATAATATCGTCTGGACTATAACCTTTACATACCTGCAGCGCGGCGACCCGTGAGACATATTGCACATCTAAATCCCACGGTTTACCCTCGAATGCCATCAGTCGAGCATCTTCCAAGCGATTGCCCAAAGCCTGCCGAAGGACCCATCTTGTCGCATCGGCAAAAGAAACATTCACTTCCTCGGCAAACAAGTCGATCAATAGAAATAAAGCCCAATCTTCTTCACAGTCTTCGAAAACCAGTTTCAACACCGGGCTTTTATCATAGAGAAGCCCAAACCAATCCATCTTGATCCAATAAAGCAGATCCGGCCCGTGGCTTGCTTTTCCCTTGAATTTTTTAGCTTTTGAATTTTTCTTTTTCTTCATTTTGTATCTCCTGGTTGAATTTAAGCTGTTCTTGAGGTGCATCAGAGGTAATTGGTGTCTTGCGTGGACGTAATTGATGCCCAAGGCTTCCGCAATACATGCCGGTGACGGCCTCACGAAAATGGCCGGCCTCAAGAGACAGCGCAAGCATTGCGCGTTTATATTCAAAGCGATTTTCCGGGAGCGCGGCCCCACCCTTGATTGGTGCGGGCAATCCAACGTAGTGCTCATATTCATCCTGCAGGAACCCGTGACGGAGCCCGTGCGGAGAAACCCCCATCAAATCGTGCGTAGCACCCAAGCGGCGCATCAAATAATAAAAATGGGCCTGCGCCTGGCGCCAGGTCTTGCCTGGCCAACGAAGCTGGGCATTAAGATGCGGACCAATGAGTTCTTTGGAAAAATCGATAATTTCACGCTGCCGATCGCTCCTGATTGGCACCATGCGATGTTTGCCCCCTTTGGTCCCATCGGTAACATAGAGATGCTCATCTCCCTGCGCCGTCGCTTGCCACGGACGCAATTCGATTGATTCTTTTGTCCGTAGGCCAAAATAGCGCTGAAAGCTGAGGTAGAGCCAAAGTCGCTGGTCGACCTCTTTAACCTTTTCAAGGAAAAGCGGAACGTCAATCCCATGGGCTTCCCAGGAAAGATCTATAGTGGCGCCAGTTCGGCGGATTAGATGCTCACGGCCGCCGCAGTACACGCTGATGTCTTGAACAAGGTCTCGCTTCCCAGTCCAACGCGCGAATTCCCTGAAATTTGAGATAAGCCCATGCAGTGTTTTTGGTGCAAGCTCTTTTTGCTGCCAATATTCTGCTAGTGCATGCAGATGTTTTTGCTTCAATGCAGTTGGACTGCTTAAATGGAAGCCAAGCAGGTGCAATTCTGCGAATGATCTTCGAAGGTTGTTTCTTCTTTCCTGACGTGTTTTGGTGCTGCAATCTCTGGAAATAACATTTTTTTCAGCATGCACTTTCCTGTTGTGCTGATTAAAAATGCGCTCCAACTCGTCCCGAAATGATCGCGAAAGGACTCGATCCGCAAGCGACACTCTGCTCATAAATATCCCTCCGCGATGAAGTCAAAATATTTGTGCAGGTGATTGGCAGGTTCTAAAAATGGCCGGAAATTAAATAGATTCGCTGGCCTTGATGTGCGTCTGGTTTTGCCTGGTAAATGTTTCATCGTTGTCGCTCAAAAAATGAGATTCAACGATATCGCCATGAACTAAGTCAGGACAATGGGGAAATAACGCAAAAAAATGGGGTTTAACAGCAGATTTGGGCGTGCTGCCTAAAATATTTTGTTCGAAAGTGTTTTTGTCTAGGCGGATTCAGGAATTTAATGCAATTTTGTGTAACGAGGATTGAGCGAGTGGGGAGCGCGGTAGCACCCATGTTTTTGACTGCCCAGTCAAAACAGCAGAAATGGACCACCCACTTCTGTTATGCAGCAAAGTTCACACGCCTTGGTGGCTTTCAATTATTAAGGTGTGCGTCGTCAGTGATTTGTTATACCAATGTCTGTTGCTCAGCCTTCGGTCTGCTATGGGAACGGCGGAGCATTTGAGCGTATTAGTGGCGATGCTTGCTCGCCTCTCTATGAGCGCGGTAGCGTTTCGCTCGAAGTAGTAAAAACACGCCACCACCGATGGTTAGCACGGCTATTAAGGAAGCCATGAACAAGTCTGTCATCCTGTAAAATGACGATCATTATTTCCCACCCTCAAGCCCAGCCATGAAACAACTGAGTTTTGCTGCCAAAGACTATGTGAAGAAGCCCAAGGAGACGAGGAAGGAGAAGTTTCTGCGGGAGATGGAATCCGTTGTGCCGTGGACGCGTTTGCTGGCAGTAATTGAGCCGCACTACCCCAAGGCGGGGAACGGTCGCCGGCCTTATGCTTTATCTGACATGCTGCGGATCCACTTCATGCAGCAATGGTTCGGCTACAGTGATGCCGCCATGGAAGAAGCCCTGCATGATGTGCCGCTGTTGCGGCATTTCGCCGGGCTGGATGCCGGCACGGATACGATGCCCGATGAGACCACCATTCTCAACTTCCGGCACCTGCTGGAGCGTCATGGCTTATCGAAGCAACTGTTTGCCGAGGTAAATGGCCTGCTCACGGAGCAGGGATTGCTGTTGCGTGAAGGCACCACGGTGGATGCCACGCTGATTGCTGCTCCACCCTCCACCAAGAATCAGGAGGGCAAGCGTGATCCAGCGATGACGCAGACCAAGAAAGGCAACCAATGGTATTTCGGCATGAAGGCGCATATTGGCGTGGACGACCAGAGCGGTCTGGTACACACACTGGTTGGCACCACAGCCAAGGACTCTGACATGTCGCAATTCACCGGTTTGCTGCATGGCGAGGAAGAACGGGTCAGTGCGGATCGGGGTTACGACTACCCGCAGGTGCATGGGCACCTGCAACAGCACTGGGTAGAAGACTGGGTTGCCCGGAAGAGCAAACCCAATCAGGCGCTTGATGCCTGGACACGCGGACTCAATCATGCGATCGCCAGGATACGTGCTATTGGCGAACACCCGTTCCGGATATTGAAGCGCCAGTTTGGTTATACCAAGGTGCGTTATCGTGGGCTGGCAAAGAACACGGCCCAGTTGTACATGCTGTTTGCGCTGGGCAATCTGTTCCAGGTCAGGCGAGCGTTATTGGCATCAGGGGCTTAATCCGCCCGAAAAACGGGGAATCGCCCAGAAACCGGGCGATTCCGGGACAAAATGGCTGTTTTAGGTGGGAAAAGGGCCGGATGCCGTAATTCGTTGAAACCCAAGGCCCTGAATGTTGGCTTGTTCAGAGCTTCCTTAAGGCTAGAAGAATATATTCAGCAGACATGTTCCTCCTTCAAGTCCAATAAAGTTGCAGGCAGGTTAAGCAAAACATGGCTTGCCTTACCTTACCTAGGCACAAGGGAGGCACGATCAAGCCACGGTCTTGGTGGAAACCCTTCTGCAATAGTGGGCGCCTGGGCGCTCCCAGCACCCTCAAGCGACAACACTAATCTGCCATTATCGTCCCCAGCCCTATACCGATCCCAACTGAATCGCCAAGCACACAAGCGGTGGTGCTTGTGTGCCATTGATCAGTGAGGTGATTATGCATGCGGCCAGATATGCGCACTGAATAATACGATTATGCCTCAAGATCCCAAGAAAATTTTTTATGAAACACTGGGGGTGATGCGCTATCGTCAAATTGTAGAAATTTCCTTACTTAAGCCCAAAACTGCTGTTAAAGCCGCCTTTTGTGCAGTATTTCCGGCTTTTCGTGGAGTGATTTGTGGCAGAGAATTATCCCGTCATGATTATTCAACGGGAGAAAAATATGTGTCATGTTGAAAAAAATTCACCTGCAGCAATGATTCGAACAGGATTCTGGAACACGCCTCGTCGGGATAGCCAGTCGTTGGAGGACATTGTATTGCAACTTTATCTGCTGACGGGGCCTGAGCGATAGCCTGTGGGATTGATCGAAATCAATTTGATGTTGGCTGCAGCACGGCTAAAGTGGGATCGGCTTCAAGTACAGACGGTCATGCAGCGACTTGAAGAGCAGGGTGAAATTGTTCGTCATGGCAACTGGCTGTTCGTCAGCTGCTGGTGGGATCACAACTCCAAACCAGGTCCTGGATTGGAAGGCAGGATCATTTCCATTCTCCATGAAGTACCTGAAGCATTGGTGGAAGCATGGGCGCAAGCTACTTTGCAATCCGGAATAAGGCCGGAAATTTGGTTAAATAAAGTGCCGGACTTGAGACATCTATGTGCAATCCATGCTGTGCAGATGAGTGCTATAGGGGATGGGACCGATGGTGCCTCCCAGGGTGCTACCCCTAGTAGTAGTGGGGGTCAAAATAAAACCAAAAATGAATTCAACACAACAACATCAACATTAATTCCGGAAGGTGTTTGTGGTGGTACAGACTTAAGTGGCATCGAGTTGCTACCAGAGGCGGAATTATTTCGTGAGCATCTCAATTTTGCAGTAAAGGAGAATGGTTTGAATTGTGCAATTGCACAAAATCTCGCCGATGAGCTTTCGCAGAGGCTTAATGATCAGTCCAGAAGCATCGGCGTGCCGATCGGAAATGTTGGACCATGGCTCATGTCGTTGGCAAGAGCTGCTGCGGATAACCAACCTATTCAGAATCGAGGAATAGAGCTGGCAAATCGCCGAAAAAAACACCAAAAAGAGATGCAACGAGCAAGTGAAGCCGACGCGATTGAAGAAGTGCAAATGCAACAGCGAGTCGCATCTCGTGAAATGGTTCTGCAGTTTTTGGGTACCCTTGAGGATGAGGAGCTAAATAAATTTGTGGACGAGGTCTGCTCTTCTGTGTTCCTGGCTAAGAAAAAAGAATTAATTGCCAACGCAGTGTTTTCAGGAAGGTTCCCTGAGGCAGGTCTTGCTGCTGCTGAAGTTGAAAAAGTTGGGCTGCGGTGGATTATGGCTAGGGAGGAAAAATGACAGCGGTTTTCGAGATGCCGATAAAAAGCGAGACTCTCGCGCCTGATGAGGTACAAGAAATTACTGGTTGTGCCAGAAAAGGTGATCAGATTGAGTGGTTGGTCGGTAATGGTTGGGAATTCCACAAAAATCGGGCCGGTGAGCCAATCATCGGGCGTATGTATGCACGTTTGCGCATGGCGGGAATAACACCAGCTGCCATGACCACAAGCGGTGGCTGGATCCCCGATTTAAGTAACGTGAGGTAGTGTTGAAATAATGCGGCCAAAATCGTCAGCACGGGATCTCCCGCCACGCATGCTTCGTCGTTCCAAGCGGCTAAAAAGCGGGGGGCTGTGGGTTTCTTATTACTACAATGGGCGAGATGATCAAGGCCGGCGCGTGGAGATCGCGCTGGGGGCCGACCTTAATGAAGCAAAGCGGAAGTGGGCGGAACTGGAGTGCAAGCCTGCACCAGCCGATACCGGCCTGATGAAGCATATCTTCGATCGTTATTTGCGCGACGTGGTGCCAACTAAAGCTATACGCACCCAAAAAGATAACGAGGAAGCGATCAAACAGCTGCGCTCAACATTCGACTCGGCGCCAATCAATGCAATCACCCCGCAGCACATCGCTCAATACCGGGATAAACGCAGTGCCAAGGTGCGAGCGAACCGTGAAATATCGTTATTTTCCCATATCTGGAACATGGCTAGAGAGTGGGGCTATACCGCCAAGGAAAACCCCTGCCGCGGAGTGCGCAAGAATAAGGAAGCGCCGCGTGATTTTTATGCTGACAAGGCTGTCTGGGATGCGGTCTATTCGAAGGCCTGCCAGGAACTGCAGGACGCGATGGACCTCAGCTATCTGACCGGTCAGCGCCCGGCCGATATCCTCAAAATGATGGAGACTCAAATCTCCGACGGCGCTCTCGAAGTGAAGCCAAACAAGACTCGGAACAGCTCAGGCAAAAAATTGCGCATCCTGCTCGACGATACAGATGGCACCCGCACCGAGCTGGGTAAGCTAATCGACCGTATAAAAGCGAGGCCAAGGAAAATCCGCAGCTTGTACCTGATTGCAACACCTGCGGGTGTGAAGCTCAACCGCTGGACACTGAGAACACGATTTGATGAGGCGCGGTCTTGTGCCGTCACAGAGGCAGAGAAAGTAGGAACGCCGAACATGCTTGTGCTGGCGGCAAGGATCAAGGATTTTCAGTTCAGGGATATCCGACCAAAAGCAGCTAGTGAGACTGACCTCGATCACGCCCGCAAGCTGCTTGGACATACCGAAGCACAGATCACCGAGACGGTGTATCGTCGGGTTGGCGAAGTGGTCAAGCCGACCAAATAGGATAACGCAGACAGATATAAAAACGGCCCCGATTGGGGCCGTTTTTATATCTGGCGGAGGCTGTGAGATTCGAACTCACGGACGCTTGCGCGTCGGCAGTTTTCAAGACTGCTGGTTTAAACCACTCACCCAAACCTCCATAAATCTTAAGGAGTTGCGGAAACGATTTCCGCAAGTTGCGGAGATTGTACAAAAAGACACTTAATAATCAATATTGTTTTTGCATCTGCACCGGCTTTCAAGACCGGTGCATTCAACCGCTCTGCCAACCTTCCGAAGCCGGTTATTTTACCGGCTTGCGGGTATTTTTGCCATAGCCGACATGCGGAATGCCTTCTCGCGAGAAGCGTTCAGTTCTTGCCTACAAAACAAAACGTAAGTATTATTACGCGTTTTATCTAATCTCTAACAGGTTTTAAGGAGTTTTAATGGCAAACAGTGCCCAAGCTAGGAAGCGCGCACGTCAGAATGACAAGCAACGCATGCACAATGCCAGCTTGCGTTCTACCCTGCGCACCGCGATCAAAAAAGTGATTAAGTCGATCGAGGGTGGTGACAAGGCTGTGGCTCAGTCTGTGTACCAAGCATCAGTTGCAGTTATCGACAGTATTGCGGACAAGAACATCATTCACAAGAACAAGGCCGCTCGACACAAGAGCCGTCTCTCTGGTGCGATCAAGGCCATGGCTGCCTGAATCTGGCCGGGCGTTCATTCGCCCGACTGCGCTTGCTTAAGTGCGGGCGCTGCTTTCTTCGAGTACTTGTAATCCGTTGTCTTTTGCAAAATTGAGCAGAAACTCAAAGGCGCGTGCATCCACCTCCTGAAGTTTTTTTTCGATGGCGACGGATTTAACTCCTTCGTAAGTCAGTGGTTTTACATAGGGCGAATAGCTCATGCGGCGATCGCCGCCGACGGTAGACATCACCCCCGACAGGCGCTCAGCCCAATCGCTTGGGCGAAAAGTTCGCCCATTCAGGGTGAGGCCTTGAATAATTATGGTTGAAGCCGGGGTCATGTATCATCCTTGAGTCAGGTTTTTGGCAGTATTGCATAAAAATTATTGATTTGCTCATTAGCCATTGCATCTCTATGCCTCTCGACGATTTACTCGTTACAAGTCCTGGTCCGGAGAAAAAATTTTCTCTTGCATGGTTTGGCGCTTTGGGCTAAATATGCTGTTTTCCGTATCGCACGCACACCGTAGCATTTGCTGCCGTGTGCATTTATTTTTCAGGTCATGCTCATGTCTTTCTTGATGAATACCTATGCCAGACAGCCGGTCAGCTTTGCCAGAGGCGAGGGAGTTTGGCTATGGGATGAAGCCGGCAGGAAGTACCTTGATGCTGTGGCCGGAGTGGCTGTCAACGCACTTGGTCATGCGCATCCGCGCCTGGCGAAGGCTCTATGCGAGCAGGCCCATACCCTGATTCACACTTCCAACCTGTATCAAATTCCCAGGCAGGAACAACTGGCTGAGCGCCTGTGCCGTCTGTCGGGCATGGACAAGGTGTTTGTGTGTAATTCAGGCGCCGAGGCCAATGAGGCCGCCATCAAGCTGGCGCGCATGTATGGTCATGGCAAGGGCATTGATATCCCCACCATCATCGTGATGGAAAAAAGTTTTCATGGCCGCACCATGGCGACCTTGACCGCCACGGGCAACCGCAAGGTTCAGGCAGGCTTTGAGCCCCTGCTGAACGGGTTTGTGCGCGTTCCCTATAATGATGTTGCTGCCGTGGCCCAGATTGCCGAGCACAACAAGAACGTGGTTGCCGTTCTGGTGGAACCAGTGCAGGGTGAAGGCGGCATTCAGGTGCCGGCCCCTGCTTACCTGCAGGAACTGCGCCGCTTGTGTGATACCCATGGCTGGCTGCTGATGCTGGATGAAATCCAGACAGGCATTGCCCGGACGGGTTCGTGGTTCGCCTTCCAGCAGGCGGGCATTGTTCCGGATGTCATGGCTCTGGCCAAAGGTTTGGGCGCGGGTATGCCGATTGGCGCGTGCCTGGCAAAAGGCGCGGCAGCGGAAGTCTTCAAGCCGGGCAATCATGGTTCGACATTTGGCGGCAATCTCCTGGCTTGTGCCGCGGCGCTCGAAACGCTGGCTGTAGTTGAAGAGCAGGATTTGTGCCGCCACGCGGCTGAGCTGGGCGAGTTTATCCGTGCTGGATTGAAAGCCCGGCTCAATGGCGTGGCGGGTATTGTGGAAGTGCGTGGCGCCGGCTTGATGATCGGCATCGAACTTGACCGGCCCTGTGCCGATCTGGTGCGGCGCGCTCTGGAGCAAGGCTTGCTGATCAATGTGACGGCGGATAGCGTGGTGCGCCTGTTGCCGCCGCTGGTCATGGGGCGTGAGGAAGCAAGCCAGCTAATTGAAATGTTAGGCAAACTGATCAAGGAGTTCCTGGCGGGTTAACGGGGTGATGCGGGCATCACCTGATAACTCCTCAGTCCCATCATGGAGATCAAACACTTTCTGCAGTTCAAGGACCTGAGCAGCGCCGAGTTCGAATACCTGTTCGAGCGCACGCGCTGGATCAAGTCCCAGTTCAAGCAATATATCCCCTACCATCCGCTGCACGACCGCACCCTGGTGATGATCTTCGAGAAGGCCAGCACGCGCACGCGCCTTTCCTTCGAGGCGGGCATGCACCAGCTCGGCGGCAGCGCCATTTACCTGAACACGCGTGATTCCCAACTGGGCCGCGGCGAGCCGGTGGAAGACGCGGCACAGGTGATTTCGCGCATGAGCGATCTGGTCATGATCCGCACCTTCGAACAGGAAATCATCGAGCGCTTTGCGGCAAATTCCCGCGTGCCGGTGATCAATGGCCTGACCAACGAATATCATCCCTGTCAGATCCTGGCCGACATTTTTACCTTCATCGAGCATCGCGGTTCGATCAAGGGCAAGACCGTGGCGTGGATCGGCGACTCCAACAATGTCTGCAACACCTGGCTGCAGGCGGCCGAAGTGCTGGATTTCAACATCCACGTTTCGACCGCGCCCGGCTACGAGGTTGAGCCGGAGCGCGCCGGCCTGTATGGCACCGATCACTACGAAGAGTTTACCGATCCCATGGAAGCCGCCCGTGGCGCGGACCTGGTCACGACGGACGTGTGGACCAGCATGGGCTTCGAGGCTGAAAATGAAGAGCGCATGCGCGACTTCGAGGACTGGCAGGTGGATGCCGACATGATGAAACTCGCCAAGACGGACGCGCTGTTCATGCACTGCCTGCCTGCACATCGCGGCGAGGAAGTTGCGGCTGAAGTCATCGACGGCCCGCACAGCGTGGTGTGGGATGAGGCAGAGAACCGCCTGCATGCACAGAAAGCGCTGATGGAATACCTGATGCTGGGCAAAATCAATTAGGTGAGGGGTGAGGGGTGAGGCGTGAGGGGAACCCCCTCGCATAAATTCGCCTCACCCCTTACCCCTCTCCCCTCACGGAGAAACAAATGAGCAACGTCAAGAAAGTCGTGCTCGCCTATTCTGGCGGGCTGGATACCTCGGTGATTCTGAAATGGCTGCAGGACAACTACCAGTGTGAGGTCGTCACCTTCACCGCGGACGTGGGGCAGGGCGAGGAGCTTGAGCCGGCACGCGAGAAGGCCAGGAATTTCGGCATCAAGGAAATCTATATCGACGATCTGCGCGAGGAATTCGTGCGCAATTTCGTTTTCCCCATGTTCCGTGCCAACACGGTTTACGAGGGTGAATACCTGCTGGGCACCTCGATCGCACGTCCGCTGATCGCCAAACGCCTGATCGAGATCGCCCGTGAAACCGGCGCGCAAGCGATTTCACACGGCGCCACCGGCAAGGGCAACGATCAGGTGCGCTTCGAGCTCGGTGCCTACGCGCTCAACCCAGAAATCAAGATCATTGCCCCATGGCGCGAGTGGGATCTGCTGTCGCGCGAAAAACTGCTGGCCTACGCCGAGCAGCACGGCATCCCGGTGGACATGAAGCACAAGCAGGGCGGTAGCCCTTACTCGATGGACGCCAACCTGCTGCACATCTGCTACGAAGGCCGCCACCTGGAAAACCCCGCCGCAGAGGCCGAGGAAGACATGTGGCGCTGGACGGTATCGCCAGAGAAGGCGCCAGACCAGGCCGAGTACCTGGACATCGAATACGCCAACGGCGACCCGGTGGCCCTCAATGGCAAGAAACTGTCGCCAGCCGAAATGCTGGCCGAGCTCAACCGCTTGGGCGGCAAGCACGGCATCGGCCGCCTCGATCTGGTGGAAAACCGCTATGTCGGCATGAAGTCGCGCGGCTGCTACGAAACTCCGGGCGGCACCATCATGCTGAAAGCCCACCGCGCCATCGAATCCATCACCCTGGACCGCGAAGTGGCGCACCTCAAGGACGACCTGATGCCGCGCTACGCCAGCCTGATCTACAACGGCTACTGGTGGGCGCCGGAACGCAAGGCGCTGCAGGTGCTGATCGACCATACCCAGAGCAACGTCAACGGCTGGGTGCGTGTCAAGCTCTACAAGGGCAACGTCATCGTGGTGGGGCGCGATTCCAGGACCGATTCGCTGTTCGACTCGACCATCGCCACTTTCGAGGACGATGCCGGCGCCTACAACCAGGCCGATGCAGGCGGCTTCATCAAGCTTAACGCCCTGCGCATGCGCATTGCCGCCAAGGCCGGGCGCAAGTAGCAGGAGGCGGCATGTTCGGTGGCTGGACTGAAGAACAGGTATCCGAATTTGGCATGACCTTTGGTGTGGGCGCCTTCATGCTCTACATGCTGTTCATCATCGGCGAACTGGCATGGAAATCGAAGGCGGGCAAGACCGGAACTTTCGTGCTCTTTTTCGTCCTGGCCTTTGGCATGCTGGGCTTTGTCGCCAAGGCAGTCATTCAAAAAATATGGGGAATCTGAAATGTCGCAGTTCGACAATGTATCCGTAGTCAAAAAAGCCAATGTCTATTTCGATGGCAAGTGTGTTTCCCACACTGTGCAGTTTCCGGATGGAAGCAAAAAATCCGTGGGCGTGATTTTTCCATCCAGCCTGGTATTCAATACCGGCGCGCCGGAAATCATGGAAATCAACGCTGGCGTGTGCAAGGTGCGCCTCAAGGGCGAGAATGAATGGAAAACCTACCGCGCAGGGGAAAAATTCAGCGTGCCGGGCAACAGCAGTTTCGACATCGAAACGGTGGAAATGCTCGATTACGTCTGCCACTTCATCACTGAATCCACCTGTTGCGCGGGTTAAAGGCAGATTGGGTTTGGCGGGTTACGGCCTGCGGCCTAACCCACCCTACATAACACGAGGAGTCAGCCATGCCTTCATTTGATATCGTTTCCGAAGTAGACAAGCAGGAGCTGCGCAACGCGGTGGATCAGGCCAACAAGGTCGTCAGCGGCCGCTTCGATTTCAAGGGCTCCGATTCGCGCGTCGAACAGGCGGAGTATGTGCTGACTCTGTTTGCCGACGATGACTTCAAGCTGGACCAGGTGTTCGACATCCTCAACCAGACTTTCGGCAAGCGCGGCATTGACGTGAGCTGCCTGGACAAGGGCAAGATCGAGAAAATCAGCGGCAACAAGGTCAAACAGACCATCACGGTGAAAACCGGGGTGGAGACCGATCTGGCAAAGAAGATCGTCAAGCTGATCAAGGACAGCAAGCTCAAGGTTCAGGCCAGCATTCAGGGCGATGCGGTGCGCGTTACCGGTGCCAAGCGCGATCTGCTGCAGGACACCATTGCGCTGGTGAAGAAGTCCATTACCGACTTCCCGCTGCAGTACCAGAATTTCCGGGATTAGATTCTTTACCACGGGGCACACGGGGAGCACGGGGAAGATCAAATTCGGTTTTCCCCGTGGCCCCCGTGGCCCCCGTGCTCCCCGTGGTTAACAAAGGGTTTAGCATGCCAAAAGTTCTTGTTCCCCTCGCCGCTGGCTGCGAAGAGATTGAAGCCGTCACCATCATCGACCTGCTGCGCCGAGCCGGAATCGAAGTTGTGGTGGCTGGGTTGCAGCCGGGTATCGTCAGGGCCAGCCGGGGCACGCTGCTGGTGCCGCACTGTACGCTCGACGTTGCGCTGCAGGAAGATTTCGACATGGTGGTGTTGCCCGGAGGCATGCCGGGCATGACGAATCTCAAGGATGATCCGCGCACCATTCCCCTGCTGCAAAAGATGGCGCAAAATGACAAGTACGTCTGCGCAATTTGTGCGGCCCCCGTGGTGCTCGCCGGGGCTGGCTTGCTGAAGGGGAAGGAAGCAACCAGTTATCCGGGGTTCCTGGATACGATGAACTTGCCTGATACCACTTTCAGCAATGCCCCGGTGGTGACGGATGGCAAGATAATCACCTCGCGTGGTCCCGGCACGGCGATGGATTTCGCGCTGGAACTGATCGAAACCCTGGCCGGACGCGCCCGGCGTGATGAAGTGGAAGCCGGTTTGCAGCGGCCCGGAAAATACTGAAGAGACACCCATGAATATCACCGTGCTGGATAATTCCCGTTTACCCGAAAGCGTCCAGTTTCCCATGCCCAGGGCGGCCAAATATGGCTGGCAGGAGTTTGCTCAACTGACGGCTGAGCAGATCGGTGAAAATTGCTGGCGCACACATGTCATCATCACCCTGGGAACTGCGCTGCCAGCCGGATTGCTGGACAAGCTTCCCATGCTGAAACTGGTGATCGAGGCAAAGGACGGGCTGACCGATCTGGAGGCTGCCCTCGCGCGTGGCGTCGCCGTCAGCCGAACCCCGGAAGGGCTGAGCAGCAGTCACTTCTGCCAGGAAGCAGTCGATATTATTGATGATTTCATGGACGGCAAGCGTCGCCATCGCGCGATCTGACACTATTCCCTCGCGCTCCGGGCTACAATAAAGTCATCCTGCTCAGACCCGGAGTGATGCAATGAAAATTCAATTCCATGGCGCCAGCCGTGAGGTAACGGGATCCTGCTATGCGCTGGACGCCGACGGCGTGCGTTTTCTGGTGGATTGCGGCATGTTTCAGGGTGGACGCGAGGCGCGCGACAAGAACCATGCCGCTTTCGAATTCAATCCGCGCGAGATCGACTTCGTGCTGCTCACCCATGCCCATATCGACCATTCCGGCATGCTGCCGCGTCTTGCCGCCGATGGCTTCAGCGGTCCGATTTATACCACCCATGCCACGTCAGAACTGCTTGAAATCATGTTGCGCGGCTCGGCGCATATTCAGGAAAAAGAGGCAGAGTGGGGGCAATATGCCAAGGGGCGGAATTCGCGCAAGGCCGGGGATGCAGAGGTAAAACCACTTTATACCGTGGACGAGGCAGAAGCCTGCCTCACCCAGTTGCGTGAGGTTACCTACGACACTGAACTGTCGCCCCATGCCTCGGTGCGCTGCAAATTCCGCGAGGCGGGGCATATTCTTGGTTCGGCGATCATAGAGGTCTGGGTGGAGGATGCCGGGCGGACGCAGAAGCTGGTGTTCTCAGGCGATCTCGGCAACGCCGGCCAGCCCATCCTGCAGGACCCCGCCATCATCGAATCCGCAGACGTGCTTCTGATCGAATCCACCTATGGCAATCGCCTGCACAAAACCATGGACCAGACCATGGATGAACTGGTGCATGCCGTGACCGACACCCTCAAGCGCAAGGGCGGCAACGTCATTATCCCCGCCTTCACGGTGGGGCGTACCCAGGAAATTCTTTACCTGCTCTACGATCTGGTGCGCCAGGGGCGGCTGCATGATCTGGACATCTATGTCGATTCACCCATGGCAACCAGCGCCACTGAAATCACCATGAAGCACATCGAGCTCATGGATACCGAGGCGCGCGGCCTGATGCAATGGATGAGAAGCGGGAAGAACGTGCCGCGCATCCAGTTCACCGAAACCGTGCAGGACTCCATGGCGCTCAACCACATCCAGGGCGGCGCCATCATCATTTCCGCCAGCGGCATGTGCGACGCCGGGCGCATCAAGCACCACCTGCGCTACAACCTGGGGCGGCCCGAGTGCTCGGTGCTGATCACCGGCTTCCAGGCTGGCGGCACCCTGGGGCGGCGCCTGGTGGATGGGGCCAAGATGGTACGCATTTTCGGTCAGGACATCCCGGTGCGCGCCGATCTCTACACCATCGGCGGCCTTTCCGCCCACGCCGACCAGGCAGGCTTGCTGTCCTGGCTGGGGCATTTCAGGAAGCCGCCGCATCATACCTTCATCGTCCATGGCGAAGAAAATGTCGCTTTCGGCTTTGCCGACCTGATCCGCAAAAACTGGAACTGGCATGTCGAAGTGCCGGGGTATCGGGATGAGTTCGAGATTTAGGGTGAGGAGTGAGGAGTGAGGAGTGAGGAGTGAGGAGTGAGGAGTGAGGAGTGAGGAGTTTTCCGGATTAGGCGCAAAGCTGCTGGTGCTGCTGATCGTTTGGTCTTCGGTCATAGCGAATGCAGACAGCTTGCCCGCGCCGGTGCGCGCCGCTCTCAAGGAAGCCGGTTTGCCTCAATCCAGCCTGGGCGTATGGGTGCAGGATACCCAGGCCAGAAGGGCGCTGCTGGATGTGGGCGCGGAGCATGCCATGAACCCTGCATCCAGCATGAAGCTGGTGACCACTTACGCCGCGCTGGAACTGCTCGGGCCGGCGTATCGCTGGAAAACGGAAACCGATGCGGGCGGGCCGCTGACGGGCGAGGCGCTGAATGACGGCCTGATCCTCAAGGGTTATGGCGACCCCAAGCTGACCCTGGAAAATTTCTGGCTGCTGCTGCGCGATCTGCGCCAGCGCGGGGTGCGCGATATCCGTGGCGGAGTGATTCTGGACCAGAGCTATTTTGAGCCCGCCGCGCACGATCCGGCAGCCTTCGATAACGAGCCGCTGCGCGCCTACAACACTCTTCCCCAGGCCTTGCTGGTCAATTTCAACGCCATCCGCCTGCGTTTGCTGCCGGATGGCCATGGGATCAGGGTTGTTCCAGATCCCGCGCCATCTTCATTAAAAGTGGTCAGTTACATCGAAATGGATTCCGCCCCCTGCGGCGACTGGCGCGAAGGCATTGCCACCGAAGTGGCGGCAGCGGGGACAGAGCGAGTACTGACTTTGCGCGGGCGCTTCTCTGCTACTTGTGGAGAAAAGAGTTTCAACCTCAATCTGCTGCCCAATGGCAGTTATGTGGACAGCGTTTTTCGCCTGTTGTGGGAAGAACTGGGTGGAACGCTGAACGGCAGCGTCCGGGCGGGTGAGGTGCCGCCGGGAGCGGCCCTGCTGGCAAGCTTCGACTCGCCTCCGCTGGGCGATGCGATTCGCGATATCAACAAATTCAGCAACAACGTCATGGCGCGCCAATTGTTCCTGACGCTCGGCGCCGCGCAATCCGGCCCGCCCGCCACGCCGCGCAAGGGTACAGATGCGATCGAAGGCTGGCTGGCGGCGAAAGGGCTGGACTTCCCCGAGCTGGTGCTGGAAAACGGCTCCGGCCTGTCGCGTCTGGAACGCATCAGCCCGCGGCACCTCGGGACGCTGCTGGTGAGCGCCAGCAACAGCCCGGTGTTTGGCGAATTCGAGTCTTCCCTGCCCATCGTGGCGGTGGATGGCACCATGAAAAAACGTTTGCAGGATCACGCGGTGGCCGGCCATGCCCACATCAAGACCGGCTCGCTGGAAGGCGTGCGCAGCGTGGCGGGCTACGTGTTCGACGCAAAAGGCAGGCGCATGGCCGTGGTGGCGATGGTCAACCATCCGCGCGCCGGGGCTGCGAGGCCGGCGCTGGACGCCTTGCTGCAATGGGTCTATGAGCGCCATTAACAATATCTTCAAGCTGCCGTCGGCGATGTGGACGCTGTTCGTCTTCTACGGCCTGTTCCTCGCCGCCACCGCGGTTCTGGCGGCGCTGCTGCTGAAATTCTGGGTGGCGCCGCAAGCGCCTGTTAAAAGTGTTTCTTGATTGGGGAATGTGATGATGAGATCAATAATTTACCTGCTGGCGGCCTTCACGGCGCTATGCACGGGCGGCGCGGCTCATGCGCTGACGCTCACGGCGCGCCCCGTGGCGGAGAACGTTTACGCTTTCGTCGGCGATACCGGCATGCGCGCTTACCGGAACGAGGGCATGAACGCCAACAGCGGCTTCGTCGTCACTACGGCGGGCGTGGTGGTGATCGACAGCGGCCCCACCTGGCAGGTGGCGAAGGAAATCCACCGTGTCATCAAAAAAGTGACCAGGCAGCCGGTCAAGTTCGTCATCAACACCGGCGGGCAGGACCACCGCTGGCTGGGCAACGGCTACTTCAAGTCCATCGGCGCGGAGATCATCGCCGCCCGTCCCGCATTGGCCGACATGGAGGCGCGCGGCGAGATGCAGCTGCAAGCCCTGCGCCAGACCATACGCAAGAAAGCGGCGGGCACGCGGCCGGTCTATCCCGGCCGCTTCTTCGACCAGGCGGAAACCCTGAAGCTGGGCGGGCAGGAAATTCAATTGCTGTATTTCCACGGCGGCCATACACCTGGCGACAGCGTGGTGTGGCTGCCGCAGCAGGAGGTATTGTTTTCCGGCGACCTGGTGTATGTGGACCGCATGCTCGGGGTACTGCCCTTCAGCAGCACCCGCGACTGGCTCGCCTCCTTTGCCGCGATGGAAAAACTTGAACCGCGCATCATCGTTCCCGGCCACGGCCAGGTTTGCGACCTGGCCAGGGCGCGGCGGGATACCGGGGACTACCTGGTCTTGCTGCGCGGCCACATGAAGCAGGCGCTGGAGCGCGGCGATGACCTGCAAACGGCCATTTCCTCGCTGGACCAGAGCGCATTCAGGTATCTGCAGCATTACGAATTATTGAGTGGCGGCAATGCCAGCCGGACCTATCTTGAAATGGAAAGCGAGTAATTCCGGAAACAGCGCTCAAATCCAGAGGCGCCGGGATTGCTTGCCGCAAACCCCGCTGGAAGAGGGGGCGTAGTGGCGGTTTACTTTCTCAGGGCGCACCAGGCCTTGCCGAGGGCTCGCGCTGCCCGTCCGATTTCAGCGGCGGTGGTGGATGCGCCGAGAGAAAGACGCACCGCGCCGGCGGCGCGCCCGGAATCGAGCCCCATTGCCCCCAGCACCCCGCTTGCCGGCCCGCTGCCGGCATGGCAGGCGGAGCCGGTGGAGGCGGCCACGTCAGCGGCGGCCATGGCCAGCAGTTCGTGGCCGCTCACACCGGGGAAGGAGACGTTCAGGGTATTGGGCAGGCGGAATTCCGAGGGGCCATTGAGGAGCAGGCCGGGTACTTCAGCCAGCAGTTGCAGGTGCAGCTGGTCGCGCATGGCTTTGAGGCGAGCCTGCGTCTTGGGCAGGCGCTCGTGCGCCAGCCTGGCGGCCATGCCCAGGGCGGCGATAAAAGCCACGTTTTCCGTTCCGGGACGCAGGCCGTGTTCATGGCTGGCGCCCGCCAGTACCGGTGATAGCGCCGTGCCCTTGCGCACGAACAGCGCGCCCACGCCCTTGGGGGCGTAAAACTTGTGTCCGGCCAGGGTCAGCAGGTCGACGCCAAGTTCGTCCACGTTCACGGCGATCTTGCCGATGGACTGCGCGGCATCGCTGTGCAGCAGGATGCCCCTGGGGCGCGTCAGCCGGGCGATTGCGGTGATGGGCTGGATCGTGCCCACCTCGTTGTTGGCATGCATCACGGAAACCAGTGCCGTGTCCGGACGCAAGGCCCGTTCCACGGCTTGCGGGTCAACGCGGCCGCTGCTGTCCACGGGCAGGATGCTCAGCTCCCAGCCTTCGTCGCGCAACCTGAGGAAGGGCTGCATCACCGAGGGGTGCTCGACGGCGCTGGTGACGAGGTGTTGTTTTTCGCCGCCCAGCGCCCGCGCCACGCCCAGGATGGTGAGGTTGTTGGCCTCGGTGGCGCAGCCGGTGAAGACGATTTCATCAGCCTGGGCGCCGATCAGCGTGGCCACTTCTCCCCTTGCCTGTTCCACCGCCTGTTTCGCCCGCTGCCCGTAAACGTGGCTGGAAGACGGGTTGCCGAAATGCTCGCGCAGGTAAGGTTCGATGGCGTCCGCGACTTCCGGCGGGACCGGGGTGGTGGCGTTGTAGTCGAGGTAGACCGGGGTATTTTCCATGTTTTCTCTATTTGCTGCGTCTAAGTTCAGAAAATTAGCTTTATGTCTGCCTGAATAACCACGCCTGAAGCTTCCCCTGTGATGAATTTTAAAAGATGGGAATCAGCGCGTAACCTTTGGCCTGGTACCCGATCAGCGAATTGAAGGTGTTGGCTACCGGCTGTGCGCCCTTTACCAACGTGGCATTGTCCATCTTCATCATGCGCGTGGTAATGCCACAGACTTCGACGCGCACCCCGCGTGCGGCAAGTTGTTCGATGCGCGCTGAAAGTTCCATTGCGGTAGCGGCATGTTCCGGCGGAATGCGGTTGCTGTCGCTGGTCAAAAAGCGCACCGCCGGGCCGCGAAAGGCGATGACAATTTCAGGTTTGATGCCATAGCGCTTTAAGTCATCAATAGTTTCTCCAATGACGTCGAGGGTCGTTACCATGGCATTGGGATTGCCGGTGGCGATATCGAACACCGCTTTGCCGGTCTTTACGCCATCAAGGGCATATCGATCATTCAGCTCGGCAGCGCTGGCACCCAAGGTAAAAAGCAGTGCGAGAAGTGTGGCGAGAAAAGTCATATTGCGCAGTGTATTCAAATACATGGTTAAACTCCTTAATAAGTGGGCGCATCAATAACATAAAAATGCGAGGTTTCAAGTTGTAACGACACCCCGCCGGGGATACCGGTAGAGCGTTCAAATCAGAAGGTCAGGTTCATGTCTGCCTGGATGACCACGTCCTTGTAATATGTGGCTGGGTCGGCCACTTTTACCCCGTCCACGAGGTCGCTGGCGCTCATGCCGAAGAGCGGGACATTCAGCGGACAGGCCAGCAGGGTGGCCCCTTCTGCCACGAGCGCGACAAACATGTCCTCCGGCAGCGGCAAGCCAAGCTCGTCCATGCGCGCCGTCACCTCCGCCCCCAGTTCGGGCATGTCCGGCATACAGACAAGACTGTTCACATGCTCCTTGTGCACGGCAAAAACACCGCGCGAGCCGAAAAAAATCGTCACCCTGGCGCCGTTGCGCAACAGCGAAAGCGCAGTCATCAAGGCATTGAAGACCTGGCAGAGCTCGTCGTGGAAACACATGATGGATACGTTTTTGGAAGGATTCATGATGTCGTACTCCTTTAGTGGTGGCCGGTTTGATGCGGCCGGGTGATGAGCCGTCCGGCCAGTTTGCCGAGGCGGTAGATGCGCAGTTCTCCAGCGGCGAAGGGCGTCCATCCCGCATCCCCGTTCAGTGGCTCGGTGACGATCATGACGCTCGCGGCGGCGGCAGAGTGCCGTTCCAGGTAGTGCAGCCGGTCGTGGCCATAGGCAATCAGGTACTCCCCTTCGGACATGAGGAAATTAAACTTGCCGTGCGAGGCGATCAGTTCGCTGACCATTGCCACGGTTGCGAACGAAGCGCTACTGTC